>Ga0123352_10021095_pt1 | contig 10383 bp, 6 predicted proteins | sample TergutLab28metaG_FD_89700 | JGI IMG/M metagenome (GOLD analysis project Ga0123352, IMG submission 89700) | Labiotermes labralis P1 segment gut microbial communities from Petit-Saut dam, French Guiana - Lab288 P1 | ecosystem: Host-associated > Arthropoda: Insects > Digestive system > Gut ... | reverse complement strand
TGGGTGTGTGTGTGTGTGTGGTGTGTGTATAGTGTGTGGGGTGTGTGTGTGTGTGGGGTGTGTGTGTGGTGTGTGTGTGTGTGGGGTGTGGGTGGTGTGTGTGTGGTGTGTGTAGGGTGGGTGTGTGTGGGGTGGGTGTGGTGGGTGTTTGGGGTTGGTGTGTGTGGGTTGTGTGTGTTGAGTGGGTGTGTGGTGTGTGTGTGTGTGTGGTGTGTGTGTGTGTGTGACTAGGGCGGGTTTGTGTTTTGAACGACGCGGTGCTTTCACTTTCTCGTATGTTCCCTTCACGCGCCAGATGCACGTGACGTCACTGTCACCGTGATTAATACAGCATAAGAACGAACGTGTGTGCGCAGCGCAGCTGAACTCATTGCTGTCTTCAGCACTTTGTGACACTCGCCCGGTCGGATGTGCTCTGGTACACATGGAACATCTTGCAAGATGGGCCCCATAGCGTGTCTGGGGGCATTACGGAATACGAAATGTCATTTTCATGCGAGCAATGAAACCGTGATCTCTCGACCGTATAGTTCGCAGCTGGTCATTGCACTGTCATATAATCTTATGTAATCGTGATTTGTCTTGCATGGCAGCTGTCTGTGTGCCACTCTTTCCCCAAGGAACTGTATGAAAGAACACAGTGGAAGGGCCATATGATCCTGCCTCGTGTAACAATACATGGCGTCTGTCTGCATAACCGATTAGTCTTGTTACCTGATATACGAGCTGCGGTTTCATTCGACTAGACGAGGAATTCTCATCTCGAAGTTTTCCCGCCTTGCATCAACAAGTTGATTACTTGCCGTCATGAGCACACAAAATTGTGCAGAACACAAACTGGTTGTTAGAAATCCCCATTGTTTTGCGTCGTTGGTGAATCTTTACGTGTGTACGATGTTGTTATGAAATGTACCGTGAGTGAAAGGTTTAGAGGCTAAAACCAAACGGAATTTTGTTTAAAGACCCAGTCCGTACCGCGCAGTAAACACACTCCGTCTCGGTTATAAAAACCAGCCAGTTAATGTTGTATAGGGTAATAATCGCTGTTTGTTCTGAGAACCACACAAAACACATAAATACAGTGTGTGGGCAGAACGTACAATTGCTGAATGTTAAACCTTGTGGTACTTAAAGGAACGAATGTTGAATAAAACCTCTTTATTCCGTCCGTCAGTTTAGTTCGCAGTTGAATTCCGCTTCAGCGTCGTTCTGTATGGTGCAGTGCGAGGGCGCCGGCAGTGTTAAATCACGCGGTGCTGTCACACGGTTTGGTTTTACTTGACAAAGGTGTGTGTTCTGGACAACCCTGCCCGAGTACAAGAGGAGAGCAATGGAGCTTGGACGGCTTGTGAGGTACACGTGACGTACACACGTGTGACAGTCTTACGGTACCTGCTTTCTGTAGTCGGCATTAAGGTTGACCTGGGAGGTAAGTATGTTGTGTGTGTGTGTGGTGTGTGTGGGTGTGTGTGTGTGTGGTGTGTGTGTGTGTGTGTGTGTGTGTCCTAATTGGAGCGTTGGAACAAGTTAACCGATTTTAATAGAAATCCGTCGAAACTTTGTGCCCTAAGGCTGCCCCACATCTGCACTCTTTAATTCCTTGCAAATACCGTAACTCGTTAGCGTGCGGTCAGCACATAGCCACGTGGTGTGGCGCCGCGGTAGGATGGTCGGTACTGCAGCTGGCAAAGTATTACACTTGTGTGCAGATTGTATTGCTATTCGAACCAAAATAACAACATGGAGAACTGCGAATCATTACGTGTCTTTTATGTGCTGGTAATTCAATAACCGTTAGAACAGTGCGAGTGAAATTGATACAATTGTCCATCACATATCCGTGCACATTTACAGCGAATAACTGAAACAGACACATTGCAGCTACGGTGCAATGTTTTGAGACTGTATCAAGCAAATTTAAGGTATGCAGAAGCTGAACTTGGGAATTCTTCACAAATAAGAACAATAACAACGGTCGCACGGATTACGTTCTTCTGAGATGTGACGCTGTGCCGCTGGGTTAATGTTGCGTTTTGCCTGCTTCTTACGGCTCAAGCTGTTCAAGAAGAGTGGCAATTGTCATTTCGCATGGCGCAGCATTCAGTAAGACTTAAAGCTGCACCGTACAATAAAATGTACACTTTTTACAACCATTAGTATTTCGCCGGTTTTTATTTTGGTCCCGTAATTTACCCTCAATTATTATATCGAAATTGTGTAATGCTGTTGGGTAAGTGCGTCGTTGGACAATTAAGGAAAGTCAGATTTTTTGTGACAGTGAAATATGTGATAATGTTCTGAATAGGGACTTTTAGTTGTACAACGGAGATACGTTGTTACAGGTAACGAAAGGTGACACGTGGCTTGTGTTGTCGATTAACTGTGACGGTATGATATCTGGTAAGGTTCGTATTGTGCTGTAGACTTACCGCAACTTTCCTCTGTCAGAACATAAATCACAGCACAAGATAACTTAGTAACGGCCTCTAAACTGCCTATGTGCTGAGCTGCTGATTCTACACCGCCTCTGTTTGTTCGAATGAAAATTGGCGTGAATTGTCAGGCTTGGACACAAGTACAGTAGCTATCGCATTGCGTTTGATCCATATATAGAATTCAGCTTGTATACCCTTCTTTCTCTAACAGAAACACAAGCGGCTTCACCAACAACATCTGTGGCCGAAAAAAATTGTACTTCCCCAATTTCCTCATTCCTGCACTCACGACAAAACTGCCTTCATAATCTCTGTTAATTTAGAGACCGTCGGCGATTAGAGGGTTGGTTTACAAATTCTATCTCCAGCTATGAGCGATGGAGTCTGGCTTGGTGGGTGCTGTGTAATATCCATATCAGATCAAAGGTTACTTGTAGCTTTAGGTGCAAGAATCTATGGGAAGAGAGGGATGAAGTTATGCGGAAATTGTGAAGGAACGGAAACTGCATAAACCAGTAAATTAGGTGTAAATTATAATACTGTTTTTGAGGATGAAGCCTGGAGAAGGAAAATGGGAGTTTGCTAAAGCCTTTTACTGAAATTAGTGGGCCTTGTGCTGGCTTAGTGGTGTGGAGTCCAGTGCCTGTGATAATCGCGTGTGTTGTGTTGGCATTTGATATGAGCACTAGCGAGGTGGTTTGGGCGCTGGCGAATAAAAGTGCGGAAACTGCTGGAGCAGAGGGATTTTTCTTCGCAACTTCTGTTCTGCGTTCTGTGTTTTCAGCCTTTCTCTTCTTCAGTGTTCATTGCGCACAGCTGTCCGTCCAGTCCACGTCAGTGGGCAGTATTTGGAATAGAGACAGACAGACAGACAAGAGCTAAGTTACTTTTCTGGTCCGTGAAGTAGCTGGAGGCAAATTATGGCGACGGCTGTAACACGTCATTTCAAACATTTCTGAGCTTAGCTGAGGAATAACAGCACACTGCAGTACCGGCTTAAGTGCAGTGAGAAATAGAAAGCAAGTAAGTAACCTTTTAGCTTTCTGTGCTGGCTGTGGATGGCACAAATAATGGCAGCGATGCTACCGCACCTACACCATTTGTAGGTGGGATAGCGTAGTCGGGTTCGATTCCCAGCTCGGGCAAGAGGTTTTTATCCCCTCGAAACCGTAGAGACCACCTCTGGGGCCCACCCAGCCTCCTATTCAGACGGCACTGGCGTTTTTTATTCGGAGGTAAAGAGGCCGGGGCGTGAAGCTGACCACTCACCGCCATCTAATGCTGAGTTTTCTGTTCCCGCCTGGGCCGGTATAGCTTGTCGCAGAGTAAACGTGCTTGTATATTGTCTTGGGCTCTTGTCCCACTGCGCCAGGTCTGTTCTGTTGTGGCACATGGCAGTTCGCTGTAGCTACCCAAACGTTGATGCTGAGTAGGCGAAAACACTCGGTGCATGCAACAGGGAACAAACGTGTGTGTACCCGTACGTATGCGATGTAACGAAATGTATTTTACAGTCTCCTGGAATTATTTGGTCTGATTACGTACAAGACGGGGGGCCGCGATAGCTCAGTCGGTATAGCCACTTGCTACGGGCTGGGCGGTCTGGGGATCGAATCCCGGTGGGAGGCGAGATTTTCCGCACCCGTCCTGACCGGCTCTGAGACCCACCCACCCACCTATACAGTGGGTACCGGGTCTTACCCGGGGGGTGAAGCGGCCGGGGCGTGACGTTGACCACCCACCCCATCTAGCGCCCAGGTTTAAGAAAGAGTAGAGCTATAGTTGTACCCCCCTGGGCCTTCGTGACCTGTTCTAGGGTGAACCTTACCTTTACCTTTACGTACAGAACTGTGTTAAGTAGTGCAGGGTGTAACAATAAAAAGAGATGTCCTTTGTGCAGTATTTGCACTAAGAGTTGGCAGGTGACCGTTCAGAGGGTAACATTAAACTGAACTGCATTTAAAGTTTCAGTTCGTGCCGCACAGTAAACACACTCCCTCTCGATTATAGAAGCAGTCAATAATCAATCAATAATCTTTGTTTATTCGGAGATCTACACAAAACACAAAAACTAAGTCTGGGCAGAACGCAGAAATTTTGAGAGTTACGTCCGACGGTATATAAAGTAACCACTGGGCTCTAACGGTTTAAATTACCGGAGCATATATCGTTTGTATGCTTGTTTGTTGGTGAACTTCAGTATATGGCTGTCTTGTCGGAAGGTAAACTCATTCTTGTCTGCTATAAACATTCTGTGACTGTACACTTCATGTGCTGACATTAAGACTTCAGGCTGCGGCCGTCTCTCTCTCTCTCTCTCTCTCGGACATTTATGAGTTGTATTTTATTAACAGAATAATAGACTGTTCTGTCCTGGTTGTTATGATTGTCGTCGGTGTAGCAGAGCTGCTGTTCTTTTTAATTCACTTGTGTCCGCAAATTGTTGCGCAGTTTGTGTTCGAACTGTACTTGTGCATAAAGATAGGACGGCTAATAAGCACTGTTGTGTCGCCAGTAGTGCATCTTGTGCATAACGGAGTGTAAGTTATTAATTGAATCGTCTGCTGAAATTGATACGAATGCAGGCGTAATTGTAAGTTCTTCCAGTTGTATCGGTGTTGCTGCTGTGAGATGAACAAAACACACACAAGTCTGACAGAACTGAAATGTGCTGAAAGCAAATAATAAAATATTATACATTACAGGCAACCGACACCTGCCGTTTAGAATGGAAACCTGTTAGTTTTCCTGAACTTGGTTTATTTTAAGCCTGCCCGTCATTTAGAAATACAGATATTGACAGGCCCAATGTGCATTTCATCTCTTGACCTGTGGCGTGTTACAGGGACAGATGTTCAGTATTACGGCATGCAGTTTGTCGTCACTACCAACTGCCGATTCCCAGTTTTAGCCATTTACGTGTCAAACTATTTTCGCTGCTTAATGTGCGTTATCAGTGACTATTTGTGCTGGGCAGTGTTATATTGACACTATAAGTTGCACCCCTTTTCGACTGGTCTTGTTTATCTCTGTCTGGTATCTTTTATAATTTATTTTTTTGGGACGCACTGCACTCTGCAGAGCGCTGCTGCTCTTTAGTTTGGTGCATCATCGTGACTTGATCGTCCTTATGAACTTACACTTGATTTAGATCTCTCTGTTTTCACCCCCTACTAACAGCTGCTAAATCTTTTACAAAGAGTAACAAGTCTGACAGAATGATTCTCTCCACCAGAGGGCCGCAAAAAGAGACGCTGGAAGAAACAAAGATTTATAGCATTGTAATAGGGCCAAGTGTTTCACAAGTCGCCGGGGCATCACCATTTTGTCGTGCTGTAAAGGTCTTTCTTGTTCAGGGATGAAATAAATTGGGTTTACTAGGGATTCTTCTTCCTGCTCCGTCTGCCTCGTTTCCTGGTAGACACATGCTCGCTGTTCCAGTCACCTGACAGCGGACCTGTCACTCTGCCTAGTCTTGGAGCAGAGCTTCTTCACTTGCGGTCTGTTTTGTTATTTCTTAAAAAAAGTGGAGAATAAGAAGGATTACAACATTTACAACATTTCTTTGGCAAATTACGATGCTAATTTCACTTGCAAAGAGCCGTTACGTCAGCTTTTGTGCAGTAAACACGGCTCCCTCAGTCATAACCAGCAACACTAAGAGTCATTGGACCTTAAGTGTTGGTCACCTGTTCCACTGAAGTTACATTATTTTAGCAGTGTAATCCCTTAGCACGGTGACGTATTCATCCCATCTCGACGCAAATGTAAAAAACGCCGTCGCGGGGCAGTCGGGTTCTAGCATTCGCAGCCATTAACGAACTACCCAAGAGGGTCTGTCTTCTGCTGAAGGACTCCGTGCCGTCCAAAAATGGGATCTTAGGTGAAGACAAAGTAACAAACAGGGTAGGAGGCCTAATTTATTGACTAGTTCTTAATTATGAACCAGAAGGAAGATGCTGCTTACGTAGGTGGTATTGGTATTGAGTGCAGAGAAGAGTTTTTAACGATGTGGGGGGGGGGGTCAGTCTAATGCGCGAGTCATATTCCCTGTAGCGGTGCATTCAACTGGTGAGATGGACCGGTGCTGTTGCTGTATTGACTGGTACTGATCTGCAGTATCGGCAGGGGATTTTACGTTATCAGGTGTATGTATTGCGTGTTTGACAGATGTGATGTGTGCTTAAGTCACAAAATATTGTAAATAACATGACAGAACCCAGTCCGTACCGCGCAGTAAACACACTCCGTCTCAGTTATACAAACCAGTCAGTTAATGTTGTATAGGGAAATAGTCGCTGTTTGCTCTCAGATCCACACAAAACACACAAATACAGTCTGTGTGGGCTGAACGTGGAGTTTTTTTTTTTGCGCGCGTTCGTATCAATAACGAAAAGCGCCCAGTATCTTCCTCGTGTCTTGCCTGCCGTTTGTCCGCATGTATCATTGCGGCTGTCACTGGAAGGATTTTCGTGAAATTGAATCTACGAAACTCTGGCGATGAACTCTACATATTTTGCAAATGTGACAACGATATCGGGCACTTTACATTGAGACCTGAACGCTTGTATGTTGTTGGTAGCGGCACTAAATGTTTGGTAAATCGACAACAGTGCAAAGGGAAGTTATTCGTCCGTGTCTGTGACAACACTGTTGGTTTGCGTTGTTGACAGCTACATCAAAACAATACAGAGAGAACAAATTGTTACGTTCCCATAGCAACAGTGGTTACGTGAACGCGCCACAACAAGTCGTTGTACGCGCGTTGCCTGCCTCGTTGAATGTTAAATCTGGAGGTATATAGAGTGACCACTGTCACTGTGAAGGATGATCTGTCTGTCGCAGTTGCGGCAAGTGGCATGCAGTTGTGTCTTGACAGTGGCAGTACGGCCACGAGATACACTTTGCATCAAATTCAGAAATTATTTACGTACCTTTCACCGGTTACGAACGTTCATTGACGTGGCAGGACTCTGCTTCGTGCAGTCCGTAGCAATAATGCAACTGTGTTTGTAGTCGTAGTACTAATTCCAATTTTCCGAAATCCCTAACACACAGAACTGTGTCATACAAATATAATGGACATATTTGTTCTGGCTTGTCACATGTGGCTGCTTTGTGCCTTCCATCGCGGTGCGTCACTGGCCAGTGTGTTGCTGTAGGTTAACACAGATCAACATATTGAAATTGTAGCGTTTTATACGCCGTCAGAACAGCATCGGTCTGTACGTAGTGTTACGATGATATCGAACTGAACTGTATGAACACACTAAACACTAAACTGCTGTTGCCAAATATCCCTGCACGTCAGTTCGTACGTATTAAACTAATAACTTTCACTAAGGTACTAAATTTTGTACACTATATATATATATATATATATATATATATATATATATATAATTAATTGTTCCTACTTTCTGTTTTGTTTTCTTTGACTGTGCAGATACAAAAAATCAGGCAAAGAAACCTACAAGAAGACACATAAAAACCTGTACAAATCTGTAATGTCCTTGAAAGTCACAGAAGTGCAGAACATATTATATCAACGCCCATATGAAGCATAATTCCACTGCTTATGTTGCGTTTCATAACATATTCAGCAGAACTGCTTCAGCGGTAAAGTAATTAGAAATCTGCACAGTGGGATTGACAGTTAATATATTTGTCACAAATATATATTCAGTACATTTCCAAACACGTCAATGTGATACGATGTGACTCAGTAGCTGTATTGGCCATGGCATATCTGTATCACAGGGGCAACACCAGACCCTCTGGATCGCAGTAGGCAGTGCAGGGAGACTCTGTTAACGGAGGGTTGTAACTGGGTGCGGGGTTGTGAGAATCCCTTGCCAGGTAATTACTTGCTTATATATACTGAGAGCTCTTCCCCTCCTGTTTGTTAGGTGTGTACGATTTTTATAGGATCTGAGGCCGTCTGTTGCAGCGCAAGTGACTACATTAAGGAACTGCAGAAAGAAGGCAAGGAGAATCCCTGCATTTACCTTTATTACTAAACCTGAGTTTGTACGTGCCAATGATCGGTCTCTTAGCATTATCTTCTGCAAACAAAAAAATTACTGTAAGTTATACTGATTGTAGATTCCTCGGTACGTCACGCCGGTTCGTTGAATATTGGTTTCGAAAGACTGTTGTGCATCCATCTTCGAAGTCAAACAGTCGAGGACTAAGCGAAAATTACTCTGATACTCCGAAACGTCGGAACCTTCTCGCCCAACGACAGCGTCACATCGTAGCAGACTTGAATGTTCTGCAACTCTGCTGTCAGAACCTCCAATCTTGCAAAAAAAATAATCATCCGTTAATGTTAGTATATTGCGTAGACACAGTTGTAGCGTGTAGAAGTTCGGAGGGTGTTTCTACATCTTCTGGTAGTGGTTTGGAGTGCCAAGTCAGAGGACCTTCTTGCATAAAGTCGTTCTTTTGTCACTAGACCCTGCAGTAGATGACATCTGAGCGGCGTGTAAGATGTCCAAGTATCGCAAACAGTCGCTGTTCGTGCAGTGGGAGCAGAGCAAGTCTTGTGACCACAGTCCTTTGCTCTCCATTAAAGTTACTGTCCGGGGTTCTGACCCCGCCAGGGGTGTTGGGACTTTTCTGCTGTGACTTGAGCACGGCGCTGGCTTGCGGCGAGCCCAACCTCCTGTTCTGGGAGAGTCTTAAGTGTCAGCAGCACTGTGAAGCCATCTGAAGCAAGTTCGTACCGTTTTGTCAACAGTTCTTGTTACCTCAGTCAGACCAGCAGCAAGTTGAGCAGTCACGCGACGTTTCGTCAACAACGACGTTTTGAGAATTTTCTTTGTTTATTGCATGTCCGTTCTGTTAGTTTCTGAATACGACGTAGTAGTCGAGTGGCGGTTGAGTTCAGGGGGAACCCAAGTTTTGGAATGCATCTGTCCTAAACGAAATTTCCTTCGCGATTTTCTTTCATACTTTCGTAAAAGACAAGTTCACACTTTTTCTCATCACTGTCAGTGCAGCACGTATCCCTGCGATATACGCTGCGACCTGATTGCAGTTCGAACACCGTAACTCAGTAAGGCGCTTCATTCGGTTCGGCCGAAATTTAGTGTCGAAGTCTGAGACGTCGTGAAGTTGCACCGCACGCCGTCAGCAGTCATCTTTTCAGTACTGGGTGCCTCGAAGTATGAAGTTCCGACCAAAGTATGTCAGTTGTGTGCCTGTAGCTCAGCCGGTTTAGCGACACGCTACCAGCTGGGCTGTTTGGGGATCGAATTCAGGTGGGAGCTGGATTTTTCGCACCCGTTCACTCTGGCCCGTGGAGCCCACCCGGCTTTCTGCACAGTGAGGACTTAGTCCATGCCCCTAGGGTAATCGCCACCACCTTGTAGTACGATGCGCCAACATAACTAAAGTACAAAAATATTAGCAGAACGTACAGCTTTCGAGTTTTCTGGTTTTACTATAAAATATGTTGCAGAAACTGTATGGCGGCGCTCAGTTTCCAGACAGAAATTCAAATGAGAAAAATTAAAGAGATACGGCGAGGCGCCGAACGTAGTAACAAAAACGCAGAACGGACACTGCGAAATGCGAACTGGAAGAGACGACAACCTGATGATGATGATGATGATGATGATGATAATCTTTATGTGTACATTTTAGAGAATTATTTAGATTTTATACAAGTTATGTATTTTGTACCCTACATTTTAACAGTGTAAGAATAACATTTACTATAAACACAGGACACGGCACATTTGATCTTGCTCTGATATCTTCCTTTATAAGATTCTTATATTGACATGCGTGATGACGGCCTGACAAAAAGCCGAAACGTTTAGTGTACGTGTAATGTAATGTAATGTGATGTGATGTAATGTGATGTGATGTAACGTAATGTGATGTGATGTAATGTGATGTGATGTGATGTGATGTAATGTAATGTGATGTGATGTAATGT
>Ga0123352_10021094_pt1 | contig 10383 bp, 4 predicted proteins | sample TergutLab28metaG_FD_89700 | JGI IMG/M metagenome (GOLD analysis project Ga0123352, IMG submission 89700) | Labiotermes labralis P1 segment gut microbial communities from Petit-Saut dam, French Guiana - Lab288 P1 | ecosystem: Host-associated > Arthropoda: Insects > Digestive system > Gut ... | reverse complement strand
CCGTTGCGCTGACCACGTGACACCCCTCTATCCGCAAAAGTTGGCACTAACTTCGCCGACCGGCGGCGGCCGCTCTGTCGGTATAGTTCGCGTGCGGACTAAGGCCACGGAGTTTTTTATATATATATAATTTAGTATTAACGTCTTTAATATAATGTTTTCCGTCGTCATATTGCAGGATAGACGATTGTTAACTTCGTTCCGAAACAACTATACGAATCTTACGCTCAGCCTAACAAATATAAAAAAGGTAAATCAGTCCCGTTAAAGGCCCGAGGTGCCCAGGGGGTTCCAGGAAATTAAGGTTCTCACATTACGTGACAATGGCCCAAAATGGTGGTAAGTTTGTCAGCCTTACGCACCGGCCGTTTTTACTCCCAGGAAATACTCCTGGTACTCTTTTCTGTTAGAGACTAATTCGATCCCAAGGCCATAGTGCGATCGGAGGGATTGTGTCGATGAAAAATACCAATGACACCATCTGGAATCGAACCAGAGACCTTCCGATTTGTAGCACAGCACCTTAGCCACTGTACTACCGCGGTCCCCCCTGATAAATAAAGGAACAATAAGTAGAGTCAAACACAACTTTAATTAATCATCATTTTAAATAATTTACAGAAACATATTTCGACCCTTAAAAACCATCTTCAGGCTGAATATAAAGGAGTACATACAAAACGATGCCATAAGATGGACGTCCATTTATGGCATTGTATTATATATATATATATTCCTTGATATTCAGCTTGAAGACGGCATTTAAGTGCTGAAACACGTTTCTGTAAGTTATTTAAAATAGTGGTTAATTAAAGTTGTTATAGACTATATTTATTATTACTTTATTTGTTACATTATAATACAGTTGGGATGCCTTGCCTAAAAATCACACACAGCCACTCTTACCTCAACCCAGACATCGCACCAGTGATGTACGAGTAAATCCCAGGCTCTAGCGACAGTAAATATCTTGCCACTTGAGTAACAAACACTAGGGAGAAAGTTGTGCTTCCTTAGCGTCCTGCTTCTTGTCTTAACGTATAAATTGAAAAACATTTGCACTCCACCATCATTATCGCGTCTCTGAAGGTAAAATCGGTGTAGGATTTAACTTTATGCGTTTTATCTTCAAAATCTCTCGTCATTGTTTGTGAGAATATTGTTCAATAACATCTTTTCATTTTGTTTAATATCATGTTGTATTTTATTCAAGTCTCCTGGGATGTAACACTATGTATTTGGTTCGTTGTAAGGACACAGTATGCTGTAATGTCGCCCAATGGACCTAGAATCTCACACCATTCCATAGGTACTTTTCTTTAACGTGGCGGGTCCTGTCTCTGGTAGTATGTGTCTCTTGTAAGGTAATTTATTCTTTCTACAAGACAGTGTGTTTATTGTAATGTCTCTTATATTAGTTCGTGTTTCTTGTAACGTGAATTTCCCCTCTTTATTATACTATGTGGCTCTTGAAGTGTATCAGGTCCTATATTGAAGACAGTGTGTATCTCGTTATGTAAGAGATACTGTCTGTAAGTTAAGTAGAATCTGTTTTGCAACAAATGCAAATTAATCCTAAACACTACACGAATAAACAGTAAACAACTTTCACGCATACATCAATCAGTACCACACACCACCTGGACTTACATTAAGAATTTTGATGATTTGCTAACTGTGCATCTCAGTATATTCATCTCAGTAATTAACCAACTTGATGCACAAAATTTGTTTCACAATAAGTTTTATTTCGTGCCTCTACATGTTTCGAGCACATGTGCTCATCTTTAGGAGGTCAAAATTGCATTACACAGCCTCTGGTGTCATCAAACCTATAGGTGTGATGACACCAGAGGCTGTGTAATGCAATTTTGACCTCCTAATAATGAGCACATGTACTCGAAACATGCTGGGGCATGAAATAAACGTATTGTAAAACAAAACGTTTGTGCATCAAGTTCGTTAATTACTGAGATAAATTATAGTAAGAAGTTGTATGTGATGTAATTATATTTAAATAATATACTGGAAACTGAATGTGACTTGTGCAGCCACTTCGAAATATACGTACTTACACACCATTTAAAATGTTAGTACCACCATTAATATATACATTTATCCCGGTTGTAACAACATATCTGTTACGTCCTTACAGAATTGACAAATAATATGGCGTTACAGAAAACATTTATAAAAACTCTGTAGTGAGAAATAGACTCGAACTTCCCACTAGCTGCAAGTTCTTCCGCTAGCACACGTCTCAATGTCCACCTAGAAGACCACCTTCATTTTATAATGGTACCTAAAATTTTTGAAGTTTTAATTACAAATTTTATAAATCTTTACACCCCATAGTAAATGTATATTACACCTTGCAATACCTCAATCTTGATATAAGACGATATCACTCCCATTACATTCATGGCTTTGTAATATATATTTCCTACTATGATTATGTGTTCAGCCTGAAGATGGCTTTTATAGCCGAAACATGTCGTTGATAGTTGCTTATAAAGTTGTGTTTTTACTTGATTTACATTTGTTTCATTTACTAGTGTATTTCAACACAACGGGTATACCTTGACTAAAACCCTGTTTCATTCTGCCACTCCGGGAGAAAGGGGATGCCGGATATCGCAATTTTCCGGGCATCAGAATGTTTGGCTTTTGGGACAGTGTAGGAGATATAGCGAAACTCTACGGGCTGGACGTCTGGGTATCGAATGCCGGTGGGAGCAAGAATCTCCTTATCCCATCACACCAGCCCTGCCGCACACACAGCCCTCTATACGGTGGGTACCGGCTCTTCTTCCCGGGGATAAAGCGGCCGGGGCGTGGCGTTGACAACCCACTACAATTTAGCGCCGTATTTAAGAAAGAGTAGAGCCATACTTCTAAATTCCCCCTCTCGGCGTTCATGGCTGTTAAGGGTGAAATTTAGCTGTGTTAATTTGCCGGTTAACCGAGATTTCCGGATAATCCAGTTACGGATAAAACTGTTTTTACTGTATATCTCTTTTAATATCACAGACCTGTATGCAATTTTGTAACAATCTTGTAATTTTATAGTTCCTGTGTGTAAATTAGCATGTGCCTCTTGTGAAGTAACAGGTCCTACGGACGACCTACAGCAGCACAATTCCATTCTCTTCTTACGTCAGAGTTTTGCACACCTTCTGTGGAAGCTGTCAGCAAGTGCAAGTAAATATAACATAATTCCAGCAAACAACCTGATTTACTAAACAACAATGTTGAAAATAATACAATCATAAAGCATCTTACTTACAAAATAAATCCCAATACTTCGGGCTGGGTTCGTGGTACAAAAAAATATATATCTCTGTCCCTCCCCTAAACAATACAGCAATGCACTGCCAACAACACAAGTTTAACACACACTGAACCAGTACGGAATCCTTTGGCCGCTCCTGAGGATTCGCCGAAAAAGAATTTTGCAACAAGTCTAAACTTAATTTTGACCAAGTAAACTGCTCAGACGCCCAAACCAGGGTGTCTTCTACAAGACCACTTTTAGGCTCCGCGTAGGGCAGAACAGGGAAGAGGAGGAGGGGTAAACTGGTTTACACGGCGCAAGTCCACCATCTCTTTCCGTGGGTCCTGTGTCAGGGGTTCGAGACTAAACACGGTAGTTTCCTCTAGGCATGTCTAGCGTTTTTTTTTGTCACTGTTGGTAAGTTTAATAAATGCAGTTTTGTAGTGTTCGTGGTTTCTGCTCTATTGGTGGAATACAAATTTAGAAGTCAAGAAAACTGAAGAGGACGGGCGTTGTGTCTTATATAAACACTGCAAATCTCCTTTCATTTGATAGCAATGAGTTTTCATTATGATTTTGATTAAATTGTTGACATACAGACTAAATACAGGAAAGAACAGAGATCGGTGGTGCAACTGTTTTGGTTAAAGTAAGCTGTGGAACTGTACCTTAATTGTTGTTCTTAGTTGGCCTGAAGATGGCCGGTCACGGCCGAAACATGTAGCCAAGTATCACCTAATTTAATTATTGCATCTTGTTTGATGTATAATGTGTATTGACGGTGCATAATACATTATACAGTTTTGGAACATCAGCAGTTACTGTGACAAATGTGTGGTCCAAACAAGAGTTTACAAAAGTGTGAAAATATTAAAATATACAAACGAGAGTTTATGATGTGCGCTTTTGTCTGCCATCGACTGCAACATGTTCTGATGTTAAGTGTAGGAGAAGTCAGAATTTCCAGGACAATCAAGTAATGAGCACTCGCAAACCCGTGATTAAAATGATAAATCAGTCATTGAAAGAAACAATACAAGATCTGACCTTCTGTGGCAGACATTTATTACTTTCTCATTTTAAAAATTTGCTGCCTTTGGAATCGAACGTGGAAAAGTTGAATACCATATAATTATGCTAGCCACAAAATCGTCGATGTGGTCCAATTAATAAACGCAAAGAAATGCCTAGCGTGATCCTTGTAAATGCCAATGTGTAATTGCACTTGCACTTCCACGTGCTCCGACATACTAGTAGGAGGAAAATTCGCTTCAGCGGTTTCCTAACATGAGGTCAGAGACGGAACTTAATTCGCACTTACGTGGCATCTTCATTGTGTGTTCCAATTAGTGAGGGTAGCAATGTGCTACAGGAAGGTGGATTTATCTTGTCCTCTGATGTAGACAAGCAAGAAATAGGTGTGTCGCCTTGTTTGAAGACAATATATCTGTGTTATTGCTACAGATACCTGGACGGTTGGAAGTGTCGGTTACTTGTTTATTATCTCTTATTACAGAAGTTGGTCTGATAGTCTCAGGGTGTTTATGAATTTTATGCATGCGTAGAGTGTTCGTTTAATTGCTTTTGTAAGTTAATCGTGTTGAAAGATGTCGCTGAGCATCGTGTAAAACAGTATTTCGCGTCAGCCCTGTTGTGTAAAAGAACAATATACGTATTTGTGTAAAAATTATGGATAAAAATATAAAAATACGAAAACTTTTGTTTCTCTGATGAGGTGTCGTTTATGTTTATTCGAAACATAAAGAGCTCAAGTAATAGATATTTTTACGAAAACATCGTATGACTTATGAAGTATTTTTACATGCCCTTGAATTCTGATCCTATTTACAATGAGTATGCTCAAAACCAAGTGACTGTGTTTGGCGAAGAATCAAATTCCATTCATTGCTTTAAATTAATCTTTGAGATCTTTTATCAGGCAATGAACAGTGGCAGTGAAACCGTAGGGAAGAACAATTTCTTTGCAATCATTACAGGAAGATTTGGAAGAATGCCCTTGATATTTCAAGATGAGCCTCACGTGTCAAGAAATACTTTCTGGAGGTGCAAACCCCGCTTAGAATTTGGAGTTTGGCATTTCCAGTCTCTTCTATGAAATAAGATGAGCTAAATTGCGAACAAAGGCGTACTCTAAATTCTCGGCGCGTGCAGGATAATGCTATCCTGACAGCTGCTGTGTTCAGAGACGTGATGAGAAACACTGCCTGCAGGAGAAAGTTCACGAAATCGTGGGTTATCAACGTGGCATTCTTCGTGGTCACCATCTATAGGAATTCAAATATTGCACGATATCTGTAAATTCTTAAGACAAATTTATTACTATATTTTTTCCAAGTTTAATATTACCAACAATAATAAGGCAAAAATAAATTAATTAAACACCACACCAAGAAGATGTGCTTGGATTTCTTCAGGTTTACACAAAATCTTATTCTTATTCTGGTCATTAGGTGGAGCAGAACGAGGAACTTCTTGATCTAGCGCTTTTCCTCCGGGTGACAATATGCCGATATCCACTGGATGAAAGGCTGCTTGGGCACCGGAACCGGTCTGGGCCCGTGGAGAAAGATCCCTGTTTCATGGTGAAATTCCAATTATGATCATCTTCTGTAGCCTAGTAGCGGCATTGACTTAGCTATTACAGTGATTAGGTCTCGAGTGGCTTGTAGTTTGAAGGCAGCAAGTTGCTAAGCTACCCACAACCTAACTAACTAAATCATTTACTCCACAGAGCAGAGTCCTAAAATTTAACAGTTCTTCAGAAAGTAAGACAATTCCCCGCATTTTGTGATTACCACATGTTCATTACAGGATTCACTAGAGTCCGTCACTTGTTCCTATTGTGAGCTAGATAATTCTAGTCCATGCCACCCATCCTCCCACCTATGCTTAGGTCCCATTGCCTACGTCGTGCCAGACGATCAGTCCGAATCACTTAGAAGTGTTCCGTAACGTGGTAAGTTCTGAGAGTGAGATTACGTTAGCACCTCACCCAACCCCCACCAGAAGGGCCATCTTTTGTTGCCTGTGCGTCACTGCATTCGCAGCTACCCTCAATATATGGAGGCCGTTCCTCCGTCCGCAAACTGAGGAAGTACCATGCCGTAGTGATAGGGACCCACTTGTCACAGAACCACAACAGAGGGTCGAGAAATGCTGGTACGCTTAAGGAATGTGTATTGTCCACGTGTGTCTGAATTTATTAGGTTCGAGAATTACGTAACGACGCTTTCGGAACCACGTAGTTTATATAGGCCTAGGGACGAATGGGGCAGGCCTTGCGAATTGTAAAGGATGTGGTTTGCTGCAAGGTAGGCTGGCTTGGCGAAAGAAGCTGTCTTTAGACCAAATTCAAGCAGGCCTGTCAGACACATCAGAACGTCCAGTGTTATGTTTTGTCTAGCTTCGGCTGAAAACATGCTTTGGTGAAATCCACTCAGGTTCCGTCGTGTTAAGTACCAAATTAACACATTTCATGGAGTCCTTTTTTTGGAAACCAGCTGAGAAAAATTGTCCGCGCTTTGTACAGCTTGAAGTTTAATTATCGTGTTCACATGAATCACTCACCAAGACACATGTAACTGAGTACACTGAACAACTTGCCTAATGAAGTTTAGGTTATTTTAATATTATCTTGTGCCTCCTACAGACATTTGGCAAATACAGCCACAGTTACACGCATTCTTCAACCTTGGCAGTAGATGGGGCTGATTGCTCAGCTTCACGCCACGGCCATTTAATGGCCAGCCGTTACACATTTTTAGGAGGCTGTTTGGACCCCCCAAGTGACACTTTCTGCCGTCCAACCCTGCAGCTTACTGGCCCCTCAGTTGGAGAGGACACGACTTCTCTGTCCTCCAGGTTTCCAGAATACTGTTATTTACATATGCATCATCTCCTGTATGAGTGGCGTGTATCTGGCCATCTCATTCCTAATTTCATGGCTCTAATGACCGTAATCAGTACTGTTTGTCACGGTCCAATTTCTTGTGCTTCTAACCTTGTCTCTGCTATAATTCTCTTTAAGTCACCTGTGATACATAGCATTATATCTCAGACAACAACAGTAAATTCCACCCTGTAACATGCCACGGAGGCATAGAGGGTTTGTAGGGATACAATTCTACTAATTTTTAACATCGGCGCTAGATAGGGGTGAGTGGTCAACGTCATGCCCCGGCCGCATTACACCCGGGCCAGAGTCCCGGTATTCATTCAACAGGAGGTTAAGTGGGCCCCGGGGCAGATCTGTACAAGTACGTGGAAAAGAACATCTCTTGTCCCCACCGGGTTTCGAAGCCGGTCATTATATTACTTGTATAAAAAGGCAGCCGTTGATACGATCGTGCAGAGTGTCACAAAGAAATTTTAGTAAAGGATAACGATTATAAAGCTCCTCTCTCTCAGTTTGTGCGTATGTGTTTACTCTCTCTACCTTAGTTTCACATCTGTTGTAGCAGTTTCTTCTCATAGAGTTGCAATCTCTATTTTTTTTCTTACTGTAAGTGACCACCTTTGATACCTGTATAAAAACAAACAAAATCGAATTTGTAATATGAAGTTAGATTTGTTAGATAGAAGACGGGTAGACGAAAGACGCTAAACGGAATTTGAATAAGCATTCTTCATCTAAGTACGTGGAATGTCGTTTTATGTTGTCTTTTCCACTTCGCCACATTTTATAAGCGAGTTATTTGTATTATAATTCGCCCTACGAGGCGAGAACACGCAAATAAATGTCTCATCTTCACTAACTGTTAGAACGTCTTGTTCTAAAGAGCGTGTGGAACGCATGTTAATATTACAGACGGGGAGATCAAACCCACAGACATGCCTAGAACACTTCGCGTGAGAAATAATGCTCTGGTCGAAACAGCGGGCTTTACACCAGATAGTCAAGGGGTGGCTTGCCAGGAGAGGGGGAATGGGAGAAGTATACAAAAGTTTTTTTTGAAGGCACGTGGCACATATCGATTTGTTTTCGCTCTCGGATTTCGGTGGAGTAGACACGTGCTTGGGCTAGAATTGCAGACAATCCTGACGATGCACTGACAATAAATATTGACAGTCTGTGCTGACTCTACTTCTGGGAAGTTTACGACATGGACTGTACAGTAATACATTGAATTCTGTGAACAAAATGTAAGCTTAAATATATAAATAACCAACAAATACACTTCAGTATTTGTGATGTATTTTATTCGCAAATTTATACGAATAAAGTACATCACAAATAATCTTCATATTTGCACCGTCCATCATCAAAATATAAATATTTTATTGTCCAACTTATGCACATTTATATAACACGTAGATACAATTAAAATTACAAAATTATAAAATATTTAAAAGAGCCCCAACATGTTTCGGATCACAGAGGATCCATCATCAGGGAGGCTTTTACAGTACTTGGCTAAAATTACAAGAATGATTCTATCGTGTCCGTTGACATGGATGTGGTCGGTGTTGTGGCAGCAAATTCTGACCCGTTGCGCGTGTGTATGTGTGTAGTTTAACGTCTAGAAAGGCACTCAAGTGCTTTTCTAGACGCCAAACTACACGCACACACATAGGGTTACAATAAGCTGCCACAACACCGACCACATCCATGTCAACTGACACGATAGAACCATTCTTGTAATTTTTGCCAAATACTGTACAAGGCTCCCTGATGATGGATCCTCTGTGATCCGAAACATGTTGTAGCACTTTTGAATATTTTATAATTTTGTAATTTTAATTGTGTCCACGTGTTATATAAATGTGCATAAGTTGGACAATAACATATTTATACATCACAAATACGTTTTTGTGAATAAAATACATCATAAATATTGAAGTTCATTTCTTGGTTATTTATATATTTTGGATCAATTATTGCAGAGAATATGGAACATTAAAATAACTATATTCCTCTTTGGCAGTAGCACATGGTAAAATATTACAATCTTAACTGAAAAATAAAAAACCAACTAGATGCCACTGATTATTTTATTGTACTTCTTATAGACTCAACATGTGTCGGACACTACTATGCCCATCATCAGGAGCTCACGGCTATAACGTTGATTACCACATTGGTCGTCTCGTTCTTGGGTTGCTGTAGGTTGGAGGTTAGGTGCGGGTAGGCTGGAGTAGTGTCTGGGCTGCAGGTTATATTACAGTCTTCTTGACCGGCTAATTACTCTATGCAACCGTAAAAACTGTTTTAAATTTCTCTGCATGAGATGATGCGTTCAATTTAATATTCTGTTTATTTCGGATTGAAAAGTTATGTAGAGTGGGAAGTGCTATGGTGCAGAGTAAGTTGCTGTAAAGTAAAGACATTTTTGTTCCTTGCCCTGAACTAATAAAGCAGCCAACATTCTGTGTCGTTTCGAACTTCGTTGCAGAATTCTAAGATCCAATACTTGCAACACGAAATCAGCTGCTGAGCTCGATCCAGTTCACAGTACCAACACTTAATTCCTTCAGACCATATAATTCATTTCTGTGTCAGCTTTATCATGTTTCTTCTTCAAAAATACAGAATGTCCGAAAATACAGGGCCTCTTTTTATAGGCATTTAGGAACAACTTTAACAAATCAAAATTCTATTGCGGAAAAAATTAAGAGCATATTGAGTTCAGCAAATGCTTGCTGGCTTTCGGTGCAGAATCTTTTGTCTTCCAGATTACTATCCAAAAATTTAAAGATCAAGATATATAGAACTATAATTTTGCCTGTTGTTTTGTATGGGTGTGAAATTTGGTCGTTGACATTGCGGGAGGAAAGGAAGCTGAGGTTGTCTGAGAACATGGTGTTGAGGAGAATATTTACACCTAGGAGCGACGAGGTAACGGGGGAATTGAGGAGATTGCATGACGAGGAGCTAAATGATTTGTACCCCTCACCCAATATTGTGCAGCTGATAAAATCGATAAGAATGAGATGGGCTGGGCATGTGGCCCGTATGGGTGAGGAGAGGGGATGTATAGGTTCTTGGTGGGGAAACCGGAGGGAAGGAGACCACTGGGGAGACCTAGGCGTAGATGGGTGGATAATATTAGGATGGATCTCCAGGAGGTGGGATGTGGGTATATGGACTG
>Ga0123352_10021093_pt1 | contig 10383 bp, 8 predicted proteins | sample TergutLab28metaG_FD_89700 | JGI IMG/M metagenome (GOLD analysis project Ga0123352, IMG submission 89700) | Labiotermes labralis P1 segment gut microbial communities from Petit-Saut dam, French Guiana - Lab288 P1 | ecosystem: Host-associated > Arthropoda: Insects > Digestive system > Gut ... | reverse complement strand
TCCATCCTCAGGAGCTTGCGACTTATTTGTTGAGTTATTTCATGGGTTGTATTGCTCTGGTTCGATGTGTGTTGGTGTTACGGTGTGGTTCGGTTGGGGTGGTGTGGTATCCGGATGCAGGCTTCAGCCTGCATAAGGATACTCAACAAACAAGTCGCAAGCTCCTGAGGATGGATGTACTAACATTCGAAACATGTTGAACATTAAATAATGAAATAATAAAGCAAGTGACATCAAGTTGGTCTGTCTTTATTCAAGTATCAAGATGATGTACGGTCCAATAAACATAACATGACATGGTTGTTTAACTTGATACAGCACGACATTTTTATTTCATTTTATCAACAATAAATTTAGTAAATAAAACAAGTGAAAATAAGTTATTAAAACTATATGTGATTCGGTGAACCACACCCGTTTCCCGGAAGAGGATCACCTACCGGACTGAGCGCGTCGGGACAACAAAGTCACGAAGGGTGATCGTGTAGACGGTGGAAGCCTGAAGTCACGCAAAATTGCAGTTACTGACGATATTATCACATGTTGGTAACAGTAAGTGGCTACAGAATTCGTGTCCCAGTGACACAAATTCGATATTTTAAAACCACAGGTGTTGCAGCATATAACGTGGCAACACCGCTAGCTTGGTTAAGCTAATGTTGTAGCACTTGAAAGAGTCCGTGTTCCCTTTTAAAGAGCAACCAGTAAATGTTATTTAGGGCAATAATCACAGTTTGTAGCGAGAGGGAAGTGGGTGCTAAACTACACCGTGGTGGCCAGATACGGAATGATTGATGTGCAAGTGGCGTATCAAGCTGGCATTGTGCTGTACAGACGTGAATTTAACAACCTGTATCTGCATCGTAATGTTAAAAATGAATGACCTATGACCTTCCCCACCTACGAATGTAACAGTGCCTAGTGTAGGTATATTAGCTTCGCTATAATGATCATGGTAATAATTTTACTTATTACAAAAGTCGCATGTCTAAGTAACCGCTTGCAGGTGGCGCTTTAATCCTGACTGGCCGCACGCAAGGCCATTAACAATGAAGCCATTGAAGATTGACCTCGAATAGGAGCTCAGTTCCTGTCTCTCAGCGAGCAGTAACACTCTCACTAGCTAGGAGTCCTTCTTGAGAAGCTAACCGGTTCTCAGCTAGTCGAGAAATTCCCCACATTTTACGGAACTCCAAGGTTCATTACCGCATTCACAAAAGCCCGCCATCTGTCCCTATCCTAAGCGAAATAAATTCAGTCCATGTATTCTCATCTCATTCCTTCAAGATCCATTTGATTATTATCCTGCCATCCATGCCTGGGTCTTCCAAGTTGTCCCTCTTCCCTTAGGTCTCCCAGCCAAAACCCTGTATGCACCTCTTCCGTCTCCCACACGTTCCACTTACACAGCCCATCTCATTCTTCATGATCTGACACCCGAACAATATTTGGTGAGCAGTACAGATCATTAAGCTCCTCAATATGTAGTTTTCTCCACTCGCCTTTTACCTCGTCCCTCTTAGGTCCAAATATTCTCCTCTGTACCCTATTCTCAAACACCCTCAGCCTACGTTCCTCCCTCAATGTGAGAGACCAAGTTTCACACCCATACAAAACAACAGGCAGAGTTTTAGATCTGTGTACCTTAATCTTTACATTTTCAGCTAGCATCTTACAATACACAGATGACAGGCTAAGGTCTAAGGCGATGTACTACAGACTTAATAATACAGGGCTATTCGAAATGATTACATTACGCTTTAGCTTCACAGGAGAAAAAGTCTAAAAAATATATTATCGATTTTTAGTTAATGGTGACTAAAATCTTGAGAAACTTGACGTCATCAACCTCCAAGAATTAAACATGCTCTCACAAAACGAAAACACTACAACATGGACTTCAAGGAGCTTCATCCCCGTTGTGTTTGTTAGAAACTAAGGTAATAATTATATACGGATATAGCAGTAATAACACAACTATATTATCAGGTGTGTATAAATTATCAACTACATGTTTCGGCCATTGCTGCTGTGGTCATCTTCAGGTTGGATAACACATGTTATATGTATGGTTTTATACGATCTGCACACACGCCCACCGACTTTGTGTAAAACGAGATCTGGTTCACCTTACCGACACTAATACTTTGTTCTAAATTATATCTATATAGCTTCTCTGATAAAAATTGTATCCAACCTGAAGATGGCCACAGCAGCAATGGCCAAAACATGTAGTTGATATTAATAAATTATATACAGCTGATAATATAGTTGTGTTACGACTGCTATATCCTTATGGAATTATTACCTTATGTACTACAACATGGCCTAACCTACTATTTACCATGTATTTAACCAAACTACAAGAATCCGAGGCTACAAAGCATCAAATTATATTAGCAATAAAGAAATAGGCCGTGACCTAAATGAGGGACAACGAGAAAATTTCGACTCGCTACGGGCTGGAAGGTCCGAGGATCGAATCCCGCTGTGGGGTGAGATTTTATGCACCCATCCAGACCGGCCTTGGCTATCACCTAACTCCCTGTACAATGCGTATCAGGCAAAACGGCAGGGTCGTAGCGTTGACCACCCACCCCCGTCTAACGTCAAGGTTAAAGAAAGAGTATAGCTATGCCTACACTCCCCACTCCGGGCCTACATGGTGTGTTCCAGGATGAATTTCTTTTACTATTACGGATTTTTCGTGAAGGAATTCAAAGAATTACGAACCGCAGAAGAAATATTCGGTGTCTATAACGAGAATGGAAGACAGGACCCTCTGAATAAAAAGCAGGAGTGGTTACTGAATGGATTACGAATTTGATGAGGTAAAAGCCACAATATGAATGCGAAAACACATTGTAAATCTATCTCAATGTCACTAATTTTCCATTACAATTAACGGATACTGCTGGCCTAAATCATGCCACATTGCCGACGGCCAGTACCTTGCAACGAGAAACGCACCCGGCAGCAACCAGCACATAACTACGCGTTTCTGAATTCCAAATTGACGCGGTAAACCTCCAGGCCGCACGATCAGCAAAATAACGAGAGTTGTGAAAATCCTTACTCAGTAAACGCGATGCTGACATCGTATTTGACTATCGCTGATCTCCGTTCCAGAGTATAGACCGAAACTTGCATCGCATACGGGAAGTCCCGAGTTTAATTCTCAAACCCTTTATAATATTTACCCCAGTAATCGCTGTTAATCCTCAGAATCGTAGAAACACCTAATTCCACTGTGCAGATATAATATAAAAGAAGGTATAGGCCTGTATAGTTACCACTTTGCTGTGGTTAACCTACGTAGTTTGTTATTTGTACGAAAATGTTACTGTAAGACCATTTAAACAGGTTTTAATTTTCTAGGACAATTATGGAAAATATGGAAATAATACAGCGGGTGGTTAATATTTGAAACTGAATGTATAGTCACCACAGAACACATTACAAGGTACAAAAGTTCAATGCTTGCTTTTCAGGAAGCATTAACAGTTTACTGCGGGAATTATTAGTACATTGTGCGGATAAAATGTAGAGGTTTTAAGTTCTGTAGGTCCAAAGTCGAGTCAAATCCTATCGGTCCAATTTATAGTCAAATCCTATCTGTCCAATGCAGAGTTAAATTCTGTCGGTCCAATGTCGAGTCAAATCCTATCAGTCCAATTTATAGTCAAATCCTATCTGTCCAATGCCGAGTTAAATCCTGTCGGTCCAATGTCCCGACGATGTCATTGGAATTTTTCATTTAATTAATCCTTCTAGCCGCACTACGGTTCTGGGATCGACTCAGCATCAAGCATCAATGAGCACCAGGGATATCTCCTGGGGGTAAAGACGGCCGGTGTGTAGGGCTGAAAGCTTGCTACCTTAAGTGCCCAATATGTACAAATTATGGGAACCTCAGCCTCTTGGATTCCTAAGGACTTTGTACATGAAAATTCTTGGATGTAAAATAAGAAGCATGTAATAGCTCAGTCAGTATAGTGACCAGGCTACGAAACGGCAAACCAGACAGTCCGGGCCTGTATCACGAACGAGGCCCAATTTCCTGATCTCCAAATCCTCTGGCCATACTCCAGACCCAACGAAATCTCCTAACCAGTTATTACTGTGGAATCCTTCTTCTGATTGTCAGGCACCAAATAATTACTGTGCAATCATATGGCATTATTCAGTAGCTGTCTCATGCGCGCGGACATTACACAATAACACGTTCTCCATGCCTGCATTCCGAGTAAATGAAGCTGTCATTCGGTGGTACCGGAAGCTGCATCTTCAAGTACATTACGTCATCCATTAAAATCAGACATAATTTAAGCAGAAAGAGGATCGAAGGGCAAACATTTCACATAGACTTACAGCTTAAAGACTTGAAGCTCGAATTTCGCCTCAAAAATACATAAAATTCAGCTCGAACCTCACAGAAAACATCCCGTCTCTATTACAAAAAATCAACCAGTCAACGCGGTTCAAAGAAATAATCGCTGGTGATCGTGCGAATGATGCTAGTCCCAGAGTATGTAAGAAAATTTCATTATTTTATGCTAAAGAAGGTGTTAAGTATAATTAATACAATGAAGATTTAAAGCCAAGATATTACGGTAGCGGGTTATCGACATTATGCCGCAACAGCGTTGCATGGCAGAATTCCAGCCCTTCCAATGAAGCTAACAGCAAATTCAGGATCGGTGAATAGAATCACTCGCGGTTTGTGAAAGGAGCCACAGCACGCACGCACACACAAATACACACACACAGGGGAGGGGTAATGTGAAAAAAAAGGAAGGCAAAAGGCCAATTGGCTCAGTATGAGCTGCCAGCAGCACACCAGGACCTGAACTGATGGATCGGGCCTGCAGCGGTTCGTCAAACGGAATGTCTGACCTCAAAACGAGCTTAATCATGCTTCTAATTTATTTTATTTTATTTTCCGCTGCGCTCTTAATCAGGCAAAAAAAGACAGAAAACACTTTTTATTGTAAACCTTCTGTTTATAAGTAACTGTAAGCGCTAGTAGGCTTTCTTCTTTCGCGATTCTGACAGCGAAAGCTGTCAGAATCGCGAAATGCAGACCGAGTGGAATTCATGTTAAAAAAATAAGTCTCAGTCACGCGTTGGTTAAAATTCATGCTTGCAAAATCGTGCATTAATATTCTTTATAATTCGGCGTATTTTCTATTACCCTTAAGAAATAAAACATTTTTAAATTACTTGCTTATTTACTCCATGCAGCAAAGTCCTTGAGAAGCTAGCCGTTTTCAGACAGTCAAGAAATTCCCCGTATTTTATGGAACCCGAAGTTTCATTACCGCATTCACAACTGCCCGCCACCAGTCCCTATCCTCAGCCAGATCGATCCAGTCTATGCCCCCCACATCCCACTTCCTGAAGATCCAACTTAATATTATCCTCCCATCTACACCTGGGTCTCCCAATTGGCTCTTTCCCTCAGGTTTCCCCACCAAAACCCCGTAGGCACCCCTTCTCTCCCTCATACATGCAACATTCCCCGCCCATCACATTCTTCTCGATTTGATCAGCCGAACAATATTGGGTGAGCAGTACAGATCATTAAGTTCCTCATTATGTAGATTCCTCCACTCCCCTATAACCCCATCCCTCTTAGGCCCAAATACTCTCCTCAACACACTATTCTCAAACACCCTCAGCCTACGTTTCTCCCTCAATGTCAGCGACCAAGATTCACACCCATACATAAAAACTGGCAAAATGTTTGGTCTGTATATCTTAATCTTTACATTTCTGGATTAGCGAACTGGAAGACAAAAGATTCTGCGCTGAATGATAGCAAGCATTCCTTGACTTCCATCTGCTCTTAATTTCTTTCTGAATAGAATTTTGATTTGTTAGTGTTGTGCCCAAATATTTTAACTGTTCCACCCTTTCAAATGAACAATTATCATTCTTTATACTGTGACTTGGTCTTGCAGTGTAATCTTGAGACATGACCATATACTTCTATTTATCAGCATTTACTTCTAGTCCAATCTCCTTACCAGCAACTATTACATCTGCTGTGTTTTTCTTTATGGTATGTACGGTTCCGCCCAATATACTAGCATCATCATCATCATCATGACCATAAACCATAAGCTGATATGTATCATTTAATTTAAAACCATTCTGGTTTCCCAAACCCTCCTAATGGTATTCTCTGAAGCAAAGCTGAAAAGCAATGGCGAAAAAATATCTCCTTGTTTCAACACATTCTTAATAGGAAACATGTCAGAAAATTTTGATGTTCGTATGACCGTGCATCCTTAATATGAAATGATTTGTGAGACCAACTTCATGCAACAATTATGACTCATTAATCAATCATTAGCTCAACATGTTTCGGGCACCATTATGCCCATCTTGAAGAACGCAAGGCCATATGTAACTGCATATGGTTTTCAGCTCTTATAGTGCTGGCTGGAGTCTTGGGAAGCTGAAAGGCAGGTCGTGTGCACTGTGTAGAGTCGAATAACAGCCTCTACACTGTGCACACGACCTGCCTCCCAGCTTCCCAAGACTCCAGCCAGCACATTAAATGCTGAAAACCATATGCAGTTATATAAGGCCCTGTGCTCCTGAAGATGGGCATAATGGTGCCCAAAACATGTTTAGCTAATGGTTGATTAATAAATCTTAATTGTTGCATCACGTTGGTCTCACAAATCGTTTCATTTCATGTCAGACGAATATTTGCCTACCCGGACTCTGCTATAGGTTTCATACAGTCACATTTGTATTATCCTTAACAGCTTCATAGGGATATCAGACTGGTGAGATTACTATAAAAGACCTAATCCTAACTGAATCATAGGCTTTCTTGAAGTCTGTAAATAGTCGATGCGTTCCTTCATTTTCCTCCCATTTTTTCTCAAGTATTTTACAACTGCACAATATGTGATAACTCGTTGACCTGTCGCGACGAATTCTAAACTAATGATGAGAAATTATAAAATGGATTGATGTGTAACAATTTCCTGCATTCTAACGTAAAGGTAAAGTGATCCCGTTACAGGCCCGGTGTGGCCCAGAGGGTGGATAGAGGAATAGCTCTACTCTTCCATGACCGCGGCACTAGAAGGGGGTGAGTGGTCAGCAGCACGCCCCGTCCGCACTTTACCGCCGGGAAAGACCCGGTACCCATTTTACAGGAGGCTGGGTGGGTCCCAGGGCCGGTCTGGACGGGCGGAAAATCTCGTCTCCACCGGGATTCGATCCCGGACCGTCCAACCCGTAGTCAGTCGCTATAACGACTGAGCTACCGGGCCCACGGCATTCTAACGTACTGTAAGGAAATTACAATAGGTTGACCACAGGAAGTGATTTCTTTATAGTTTAGTTTGATGATATATAAAACAAGGTTATGCTATATTCTAAGAAAACGTCCACACAAAATTCGACCCGTTGCTACTTCAAAGGCAAATTAGTTAATGCTGTTGAGGGGAAAAAGTGCTGTTTAGTGTAAGGAGCTTGGTGTATTAATACTTACAGTCGAACACAACTGTATTTGCCTCTAGTATTACAGGAGGATTATAACAACGGCATGTTTCGGCCCTATATGTGGGCCATCTTTAGGTTGTGACTGGACTTTCGGAACATGGCCCACATATATGGCCGAAACATGTCGTTGTTATAATCCTCCTGTAATACTAGAGGCAAATACAGTTGTGTTCGACTGTAAGTATTAATACACCAAGCTCCTTACTGTTGTACTGACACACAGGGGATGACGCACATCAGAATTCTCTTTAGTTAAATCAGTGCTGCTTAGCGGAAAAGAAAAAATGTATGGTCAAATAGATGCGTTTGTAGTGTAGGAGAAGACGGCAGATTTAGACGCGTCCGTGTTTCGGAAGTTCAATTACACGTGGTTATTTTTATCAATAAAATTATAAACTATTGATTACACATTTGTAGTGGATTCCAAAGTATGCCAGATATGGGAAAAATGAAATATATATATATATATATTCACGTTCAATATCTCACAGACTGTATCTGGAATCGAATTCCAGCGATATATCAGCGGCATTCACTGCAGTACCAGGTGTTACTTGGCCACGTGCCGGCCGTCTACATGCGAAATATTTTGCCCTTTAGCCGCCATCTCTCTAACGGATTTTCCGCTTCCTAAACTTTACCCCTTTGACACCGGAGTTGGACTTTCAAATTTTAGTGCACCCTGTACGTAAAATGTGAATATTTTGTGAACCAAAGAAGGTAGCATTATGAAACACACAGGATTTTGTGATTTTGAAGGGGGGGAGGGAAGAAAATTTTGTAGAAAGCCTAAAAAAATCAATAAATGTGCTTGTTGAATGCATATATGTGTTAGGGTCATTGTGTTTTTAAAAATGTTAGCGACATGTATAAAAAAAACCAATTTGATGCACAACCTATTCTTAGTATATTTCATTAACCTCTACATGTTTCGGGTGTATCTGGGCCCATCATCGGTAGGTACAACCGTATGTATACAACAATTGGTATTTATTATTATTTTTAGGTGACTGTCTGTTGTCCTGTTCTGTTCCAATCCAACCAGCACAACAGACAGTCAACTAAAAAGAACAATTAAGTACCAACTGTTGTATACATGCTGTTGTACCTCCTGATGATGGACCTAGATACGCCTGAAACATGTACAGGTTGACGAAATAAACTAATAATAATTTGTGCAAAAAGGTGATTCTTCTTTACACAATTATATCGAGATGTACGGTCAACAAACCATAAAGAATTAGCGACTTGTATTTATATAGGACAGGTGGCAGTTAAAGACGATTCTAGTGAAGCGCATGATGAAGATAATATGGACTAAAACTTACAAAGAGCAAAATGAAAATAATGGCTTTTAGAGGAAGAGATCCAGTGATAAGTACAATTGTAATAAATAGCAATATTATAGAACAAATTAACGCTCTCAGTTACCCAGATTTGTGTATTTCATAACAGAACGAAAACTGTATTACTGTCAAAATATCAAAACTTCCCCAGTTAATACGAAGTATTTACAGGACTTTAAAACCTTCACAAGTCCAAAAACAAACTAGACTGAAAATATGTAGAACTTTGGCTTTACGTGCTGTGTTATAATGATGTGAGAGCTGGGCAATTGGAGAGCAGGGTAAATACAGGATAACGTCAAAGGAAATTATGTTGCAGCCGGTCATTTTTAGTATAGTTGTTTATTAGTATTACTGGCATCAGTTACGGACGGTTCATGGCCATGCGTTGTAAGTTAATCTGTCAACGTATATTCAGGACCGTTGGTGATAGGTAGGAGGGGAGAGATTTAAACGAGAAAACGTTAGCAGCGGACAGCGGACGCTAGCAGTCCAGTGCGAATTCAGTCGCGTACGGGAGTGGTGCAAGTGGGAATACAGAGAAGTGACTGTGTCACTTTCCTAGAAATGATCTAGTTGTTTAACTGGACATAGCGCTCCATTATTTTATATCAAGAATAAACTGAGTAAATAAAATATAAGTGAAAAGACAATAATTAAAACTATATGTGATTCGTTGAACCACACCCGTTTCCCGAAAAAGGATCACCTACCAGAGTGAGCGCGTCGGGACAACAAAGTTACGAAGGGTGATTGTGTAGGGCGTTTGTGAGGAGAAATGCGCAATGCACGTGGCAGGAATACAAAACCCGATTAAGGTATTTCATTAGTACTTAAAATTAACCGAGCTGTAAAGAAAATTTAGAGTCACAGAAATAATTCGATAAAACGTGTTCGGCGAATGGACAGAGACGGACGGACAGACTGTCACACTTAATTACGAAATGTGAACAGTGCGGGAAATGAAGACAAGGACATACCCTCAAGAAGATATCGGGACTGTTAATGGGGCTAGAACAGGGTGCGAGGCCCAAGACCCTGCAAGCTATACGATGGTGAAATTTGTGGTGATGATAATGACGTTTCTCACAACATACAGCGATTTGAATACTTTATTATCCAACAGATGCACAGATAAATAATTCGTAGATACAATTAGAATTATTATAAAATATTGGAGCAATTTAAATATTTTATAACAATTCTAATTGTTTTCGTTGTTACACCGTGCATATTGTCGATTTACTCAATTATTACACCAACCACTGCACATATATAAAATGTATAAAATTTACACATTAAAACATTAAAAAAGCTCCGACGTGTTTCGGTCCTAGGACCATCATCAGGGAGCCATATCGTCCTTGCTAAAGTCACATTAATTTCGCTGTACCAGTTTGGTATTGTGGCAGCAGGGCACTCTTCGCAACATAACATTACACAACACGACATGCTGCCACAATACCCAACTGGTACAGCGAAATTAATGTGACTTTAGCAAGGACGATAT
>Ga0123352_10021090_pt1 | contig 10384 bp, 13 predicted proteins | sample TergutLab28metaG_FD_89700 | JGI IMG/M metagenome (GOLD analysis project Ga0123352, IMG submission 89700) | Labiotermes labralis P1 segment gut microbial communities from Petit-Saut dam, French Guiana - Lab288 P1 | ecosystem: Host-associated > Arthropoda: Insects > Digestive system > Gut ... | reverse complement strand
TATATATATATATATAAAACTCATTTGCTACAAGAATGTCACAATTCAAAATTTGGCATTTTTGAATTATTGGTTTAGAAAGAAACGTTTGCAGATACCCTTTGAACAGATATAGTGTCATAACGCAGTTTGTATAACTCGCCGCTGGAGAGCAGTCATGTCGTCGTTGCACTCAGAGCACTTAATAGCACTTCAGAACTTCTAAATGTTCCCGTGAAAAATCACAAATTTTGAATTGTGACACTGTTGTCGCAAATGAGCGATATGAATGACAGAGAGCACAATATAACTAACGTACAGACTGTTTCACCACCGAAGATAACGTGCTGTAAAGGAGCTAACGTTTCGTAAAACGCACGCTCAGTGAAGGAGTGTTGGAGAATGGAGTTGTACATCCACAGATTATTAACCTGGATGGAAGTGGTCAGCATCGGGCCACGCCCTATCTCCATAGGAATAACTCCCGCTCCTTTTTAGTCAGGATGCTGTTTAGGCATGAAATCCGATCTGGACTCTTAGCAGAGGAGAAAAATTTCTTAATCGGCCGGAACAAACCACGGAATTCGTGGTCGTCTAGTCAGTCGTCTAGTCAGTCGTCTAGTAATTCCATTAGCCTGAGCTACACCGTAAGTACAGTTACTGCTATAGCCAAATAAAGCACACATATAAAGAAACTCACAGCATTTTTTGTAAATCGAAGGTTCATTATCGTGTTTATAAGAACATGCGGTAGGTCCATACTCTGACTCGGATGAATCAATTTCTCACCTTTACGTCTTATTTAATATCCTTTTTAATATCATCAACCCATGCACGTTTGGTTATCTCAACTAATCATCACGCAATTTACGGTGGCAAGTACCTCAACGTTACCTTTTTACATATACTTCCTGCCTCATCCTCCTTCAGTTGCTTACACTAAAAATTGTACATGAGGTTAGGCCCGTAAATTACACCAACCTTCATTGTGATATTTTTACCATTTTCTCCTCGCTTCTTTCCTACATCCAGCAGTTATTCTGCACTGAGTTGTTTACATTTCTGACAAACTAAAGTCAAGGGGCTGTCTTTATTGACAAAAGATAGTTGCTGATGTGGTCAAGACACTATGCCTTTTGTTCAGTTTGAAAGGTCACTGTATTTATCATAATATTCCGGCATTAGCCTTTCGACAGTAGCCTTTTTCTGATATATTTGAATGCGGTTCACACACTCGCATTTCATTTCTTACTAATTTCTTCTATTTCTACACCCACTGATTGATCTTCCGGGTGTGATTAAATTAGATTAGTAGTTGGGTTCGAGCTCTTGCGGTCCCGATGCACCTGGGCTTTAAAATAGGCCCTTTTTGTCCCTTAATCTGATATTAGGTCAAGGGAGCCCTCTTCCTTTATTAAAGTTCCAGTTGGCCCTCAGACTTAGACTTCCAATATCCTCCAGGTCCAAGAAAAAAGGAACACTGATATGCATGTCTGTAGACTGAAGTTTCTTCCTCAGTACCACACCTTCTGCATAAGGAGCTATTGGTCAGCCCAGTTGAATGAAGATATCTTCTGAAGGTATTATGTCCGGTAGGGAGGCCAATAGCAACTCTGGATTGTGTCTTGTTAAAGGACAATAATCTGGCCTTCGTAGTCGGACTGGGGCCCGAAAACATTTTTCGAGCTTTTCTGTGAATACCGCTAAGACCACGCCTCATTGCCAAATGCTGGTAATCCACCCACGGTTGTATCTTCCTCTTTATGTTCTGCGTGGAGACCCACAGGGACAGCTCAGGTCCTACAAACTTCGGAAGAGAACAGTCTCTTGCGAGCTTGTCGGCGATTTCTTTTCCTCGTATACCAGCATTTCCAGGGACCAAGTACATTCCCACTACGCGTCGGGTGGAGATATCATTCAAGATCCTTCGGTTATTAGAAGACGTTTTCTAAACTGACGTGTTCATGTAGCTAATAGCCTCAGAAAGTATTGCAAATTACGAGTTTGTAAACACGTGGAAAGTAGCAGTTATGACTAGTTCAAAGTAGGCCTACTGTTCGGGAAGTTCCACGGAGGGACTGAGTGAAAAGACGATGAACTTCAGGAGAGCGAGCACTGGCCTGACCCTTGAACATGAGACCTCCCGAATTCGAAACAGACACGGGAATTTATGGGATAACAAAAAAATATAACGAATACGTGAACTGTGCCAGTAGCAAACATGTGTGTCACCCATTTTAATACTGAACACAGAGTTCGAGAAAAATCCCTAAAAAACATTCTCTTTGTTTATATCTCTAGTTCCACACACCCTATGAATTAGCATCATCATTACTTCATCTTTGTGAAAAACCTTTACAGATTTTGTACACCTAATGTGCATCACACTTAACCTCAAAGATTCGAATCGCCGCCATCAGTGTTACTGTTGAGTTATCTAACATTGTACCTATATACAGAGTGTATAGGCATGTGTAGGTTTTATCTCTTTACCAAATGCCAGACGCATAATTTTTTCCTGTCTTGAATTATCGTCATTAAACCCAAAGCTAGTAAAAGTTTTCGTACGTCATTTATCTAGTTATTTAACATCGCACAAAAATATTACCTCAGCAATTATGTATTACCACAGATACTTTTCCAGTATCTGTGGTAATACATAATTTTAGACCTTAAACTGTGCCATTAGTTTTTTTCCAGCCCCAGAATTCGCCCGCCCACCGCATTGTTATTACAAATTGTGGTGAATTGAAAGTTAACGACCTGAGTTGCCCTCCTATATTCAAACAATTTTTCTTGAAAAATCGGTTAGATTGTGGAAGACAGAGAGAACGTTGTTACAACACTGCAGTTCCTCACACAGTAATTATTATTTTTGTGTTATTCTCACAATAAATGTCGATTACTTCCCTCAATTACATTCACCAATTTGTGTTTATAATAGACACTGTGTACTGTGTGGTAGGAAATGAATTAAGAATTATTATTCTAGTGAATCTGAGGCGTCCAATGTTTACGGTTATTTGTTTAAGATTTTCAAACTGTTAACAGTGGGGGACGAGACAATCCTAGAGCATTTTCTTTACCTCACACACAAAGTGGTGATTTACCCTCTAATAGCGGTTAAGCATGTAACTGAAATGGCTCGCGCACCCTTTTGTGAAAAATGACCGGGATTTCCCCCGGAAGACACTTACATACTTCATGTCCGAAGGTCTAATTCTGCAGCGCTGTTGACCTGGAATTTTATGTGCTGCATTTCACAACGTTAATTTCTTATGTTCACTTGGAAATGGAAACCTGCTATTTTTAACGCAAATAAGTTTAAATAAATTTATCGGAGATAACAGCAGAACTTCGCCCTGAACTTTGTAAGTTTAGATCTACTTTAATCCATTGCTTACATGTTTCAGACCAATTTAGAAGAATGGTTGAACTCGTAACATGAAATACAGCAGTGAATTACTATGTGTATAATTTCGCTGTAACGTCAGCAGATCCTTCCTTCTGGGAATTTTATGTCCTTGTGGAGATGGGTAAATGGTATAACATTAATAAAACTCTTTCACTCTTTGAGTCATTTATATGTAGACACTTCCCTTTCATTTAGAATTTTTTTAATTCTCACACCGGACTGGCCATTAACACAGCATTTTTGTGATGCACTCTTGTCTGTGTACAACAGACTCGCCGTTAGTATACACAGCGAAATATGTATTATTATGCTACATGTAATCAAGAACCCAAATGTATTAATCGTGTCCCTAACACTGCCCCAGCTACCGCCAACATTCAGCTATTTCATTCCACCTAGATCGGCATAAAATATTCAGCGCCCGAAATTATACCTAGCAGTGTGAAGCGTAAGTGTGAATGAGAAGGTAACGTCAAAACAGATCTTAAATCTAAATTGGAGGTCTTGTCTGGATGAAACAGACCTGTGACACCGGTCAGTAGCTGGATTTTTGGAGCATGTAAATAAAGCTTCCTGTAGAACAGAGTAATCCTGTTATCGTATCTATCATATAGGCTTATAATAAACGGAAATTATATATATATATATATATATATATATATATATTTCACGGCTGGTAATTTTATACGATCACCAATCATTTTACAGTATAACCGGTTTTTGCGCTTATACAGTGACATACATGCGTATATGCATACATATATATATATATACATACACACTATATACATATACACATACATATGTACATAAATACATACATACATACATACACACATGCAAGTGTCCCTTCTTCTCCCGGGATATGGTTGATTTCCTTGTTAAAATCGCAGGTAAAGTTAAAGCTTTGAAGGCACATAAAATTTAAAATAATTAATTATATTCACTCCTGTAACTGAGTAGAAAATGCACGGTAGGGATTCCAATCGCACCCAGAATACCTAAGGCAATATTTGCATATTTATTGCACAGATTTGGATTTAGTCGGGTTGCGGTAGGACACAAGTAATTGGGCAGGAACTTGTTTTTTGTGTATCATACAAATATTGATTTAATTATTCAAAGTCATCACCATGTTTGGTTTGTGTAACTCACATTTGAAAACACATTTTTATCTAAAATTGATACACAGCATTCCAGGGCTCGTGTTATCTAATTAACAGACGCTTTCGTCCGTAGCTTTTCGTGATCTGCACCAAAAACACAATTTGGTCTTTAGCAGTTTAGGTGCGTCATGTGTTCAAGCTCTTAAAACAGTTCGACTTTCATTCGAATTGCCATTTTAGGGTAAATTAAGCGTAATAGGGATGTGGCCGAAACATAATTCTGCAAATGACAATATTTCTGTCACTGATAGAATTCATGATCATTCGTAAGTTTCTCTCTCCATGTCCATTCTGGGATTTATAAAATATTTAGTTCCAAACCATCCTTCTTCCTCAACACAGGAAACTCGCGCCCTGTCTAAGAACAGGACAGGCCGTAACGACTCTGCCTGAAACAGCCCGACGTGAAACTCAAAATATGATTGATAATACATGAAGTTTTTCCAGTGAAGCACTGATGGCCAACTCTCACAGAATTATTTATGTTTGAACTCGGACTCCCGCCTAATTCGCCCCCAAGGATGGCAGCTGCAATGTACGCCGAAACGTTAGGGTAACTCCAACACAGTCCGCGGGTAAAGCACGAAAGTCAAAATTATAAGTTACAGATGTTCGGTCCGGAGCCGGTATCATGGCACTCTGGAAGAAAGGCAAGTGTTCCCTATGCGAATTGAAATTTATTGCGACTGGCAGTGTTACAAAGGGGACTGAAACAAAAGTCCAACACGTAAATAAATTGAAGAACTGGTATGAGTCAGTATTATTCATCCTGTAACTGGCGGTTCAAAATAGAAGGCGGGTTGCAATACACATTTGGCACTAACGGTTGGCGATAATGGCAGATCTGCACATGACGTAACTTCCTGAAGAACTCGAGAGAATCTTTTGTTCTCTGTGACGGTTGCAGCGTGTGTAACCGAACGTAAAATTCCTCCACAGGAGCGAAACAGCATTATTTCACTCTCACGACCTGATAGTGTGTGTGTGTGTGTGTATGTGTGTGTGTCAGAATGCATTCCAAAACATTGTTTCTGTCATAACTAGATTTACTAACGCAGTTTCCTATGTATAGATTTGAATATGAAGTCATTTTACTTGTATTAACTCACAACGTCTGCTGAATAAACACAAAGATTTATCCACATAAATATAATTGTGCAGCAAACATACCTGAAATATTGTATGGATGGAAATAGTAGCTGCTTTCGGAAAGAGTAGGAACTCTCTAGTGCATTGTCATGGTGAGGTTTCACACAAAAATTTCATCAGGTTTGGTGGGCCAGTAGTGGTCTGTTGCAAACAGGGAGGGAAACATCTTGTTCCTACAAGGCCAGGAATTTTCTAAGTGACTATAAGTTTCCGAAGAATAAATCTGCTCCACAGAGACAGTTCATAAGCAGTCAGTCAGTCAGTCAGTCAGTCAGTTATTCAATTTAATGTTCAGATTACGTTCACAACACATGCCTTTTCAACAGCTTAACAATTTCACGTGCAGTGTCGAATTTTCTAATCGGCAAGAGAATGAAAATATTTCATTAATTTGATTTTGTCTGTAGTATGGAAATTATTTTAGAATTAAATTGAATTTTTTTGACTGCGGAGAATTTAAAAATGACCGCTTTCTACAACGTAACGCCACGTTATCCGGGATGTAGGGAACAACCTTTCAGGTTAACGTGTTTCATCCACCTTCATTTTGCACTAATGATGAAGGCACTATGTTTTTCCGAAATATTGCACTTATCTGCCAAATTGCACAGTGCCAGGTGCAAGAAAAGAGTAAATAAAAAATAAATTGTTTCACATTTGCACAATGTGATTGCGTGGCGGAAAGAATCCTGGTGCTTTAATTGTAATAAAATACTATTTAAATGCCGTCAAACACAACGTGTTTGTGCACTTTAGCGAGGCAGCAAGTTGCGACCTAATAGGTTATCTTCAGGCAATTACCATGAAACTAACTTAAATATTGTTTACAATATTAGATGGTATTTGTAGCTGAGATCGCAGTTCTCTAACTAACACAATACATGTTTCAACGTCAGATTTTGTTTTATAATATTGAAAACGTTGATTAGAGCATTTGAAATATTAAAATTAAAAAAAAAACAATAACTTATTACTTACGGGGGACTCCAATGTTGTGCATCTCTATCTGATGTTAGAGCAGATTGTGGGGTACAGTTGTTTGGAAAGTTGTTTCATACCTAGACTTGTTCATGCTTTGTAGGTAGCTGTTTTGTTTATATTCTGTTTAAATCTTGCTATAGCAAAGATGAAGTACTAACCGCTAATCACGACCGAAAATTTTCATCAAATTTTATGACTAGCTACATGTTTCGGCTTTTGGAAAAGCCGCAATCAATTAAAATATACACAAAGGTAATTACATACAAGCCATTAAAATGATACTTTTTCAGGTAGCTGTATTCTCATCTTTCAAAAAATTGGATTTATGTAAGCTGACACTCGATATAAACAAGGAATGTTTATAAAATATTAGAATATAATAAAATATATAATAATGGATAATATATTATAATAAATACGCCTCAAGCGGTATAATTGCTTGTAAATTCTGAGTTTGGTCAATGTTAATGGATTACGGTATATTATATTTTTTTCCACAGCAGTTCTCTCTTCGTATCTTATCAGTAAATAAGTGGAATTCCAGTGTCAAATAGTATGTCCAATATAACTTCGTAAAGTACTTAAAATCGATTAGATCGTCTTAGAATTGGGAAGCTACTTTTTACTTGGATGTTAAAGTACTTCCTTGTGACAGGCGTTTTCTGCTTCCTCTTTGCTATTTACGTATCACAACGGGATGTCGTCGATAAAGACAATTCTTTTTGTGGTCTGATTGTTGACTGAGTTGAATCCGAAGTTATTACGAGGCACTGGAACTGATGCATAAATATAATGTCTTTCGTCCCTCTTCGGTCAGTACTCAGCAGTGATTCAGTGCTAGACCCTCAAAACTGGGTTGCATGGAGATATTCAACAGTATTTCCCGTACAGTGATGGAGTACACTGTATTTCTGCTCCAGTGCCCCATCATAACTTCAGATTCATCTTAGTCAACCACCAAACCAAAACAATATTACGGAAAAAATAGCAACTTACGAAATATCAACAGGGCTATGCGTGACACACATTTCCAAATACTCTGTACCGCACACTCTCCTGTGACAACGGATATAGATGCACAACATACGAACATTCCAGACAATAAAATAATTTTTAACATTGTAATATTTGAAATGCCACAATCCACATTTTGAATGCCACAAAACAAAATCTGAAATTGCAAAATATATTTGTTTATTTGCAGAATTGAGTTCTCAGTTATTAGCAGCATGTACTGTAATTGCATAAAGTACTTATAGAGTTTTATATAAGTGGCCTAAAGATGAATGAATTATTTCGAAACATGTTGCCACAATAAAGCATTTTGCAGTTTAGTTGTGTTTGAGTGTGTTTAAATCATTCTTTGGTAGAAATAAATTTAGCTAGTCATTTAAAAAAAAACACCAAATTTATTTGTTCTTTCACTCTTCGATCTTAGTGCACACATCACGTTCTGCACCTCATATGAAGCTTTTGGCGTGACTGAGTGGACAATTGAGTCATACTTGGGTTTCCATGATTACTGGGTTGCATAATGTCTTTGGTGTGATTCCTTGAGTGAGTCACACTTGGGTTGCGGTGGTTACTCTGTTGCGTAATGTCGTTGGTGTGATTCAGTGCTTGATTGCACCACACTTGTGTTACCATGATGATATGTTTGCAAAATGTCTTATGATTCGGTGCTTGAATGAGTCATACGTGGGTCACGATGGTTACTCGGTTGCTCAATGTTCTCGGTGTGATTCAGTGCTTGAGTGAGTCACATGTTGGTCGCGATAGTTACTCGGTTGCTCATTGTTCTCGGTGTGATTCAGTGCTTGAGTGAGTCACACGTGGGTCGCGATGGTTACTCGGTTGCTCTGTGTTCCCGGTGTGATTCAATGCTTGAGTGAGTCACACGTGGGTCGCGTTGGTTACTCGGTTGTTCAGTGTTCTTGGTGTGATTCAGTGCTTAAGTGAGTTACACGCGGGTCGCGATGATTACTCGGTTGCTCAGTGTTCTTGGTGTGATTCAGTGCTTAAGTGAGTCACACGTGGGTCACGATGATTACTCGGTTGTTCAGTGTTCTCGGTGTGATTCAATGCTTGAGTGAGCCACACGTGTGTCGCGTTGGTTACTCGGTTGTTCAGTGTTCTTGGTGTGATTCAGTGCTTAAGTGAGTCACACGTGGGTCGCGATGACTACTCGGTTGCTCAGTGTTCTTGGTTTGATTCAGTGCTTAAGTGAGTCACACGTGGGTCACGATGATTACTCGGTTGTTCAGTGTTCTCGGTGTGATTCAATGCTTGAGTGAGTCACACGTGGGTCGCGTTGGTTACTCGGTTGCTCAATGTTCTTGGTGTGATTCAGCGCTTGAGTGAGTCACATGTGGGTTGTCATAGTTAAGACGTTGTAAAAAAAGAAGATTTTAAATTAGATAACAAAAGGATGTATTAGCACTTAAATATGACATTACCGCCGCATACGACTTTGCAAGTGCTCGGGATTATCATAAACCAACTTTATGCAGAACCTGATGGTCGCTCATCCAGCCAATAAATATTTCAATTTTACGGAAACTGCAGGTAAATTGCCGTTTTCACTAGGCACTCGTCCCTGTCTTGATCCATGTGAATCCACTGCACACTCTCACATCTGTTTTGTTTATCATTGACGTAAATGTTAGCTTCCATCTACGCTCAGATTTTTTATGCGGTTTTACTATTTAATTGCTTCCAAAAAAAATCCTGCATTTTTTAGCCGCTGCACGACTTTTCTGTCGCTCACTGCATTAGTGACGCTCGTAATGCTGCATTTGACAAAGAGATGAGTTATGAACCTGCCCTTCATAAATTTTTCATTTCCCTCTTTCTTCATGCCTGTTGTCCAGTTATTTATCACATGAATTTGGTTTCCAAAACCTCAATGTATTTGACCTTAGAGTGGAAAACAGAACTACGCTGATACTAAACGATATTTTAAGCTTTCTTTGATTCCGTAATATGAGACTGTGCTGGTCATGTCTCGATATCAGAATGCAGGACGAAATCACGGTGTGAGGACTGATAATAGTGCTTTCGAGAGGGCGGAAGATTTTGAATATTTGAGAACAACTTTAACGAATCAAAATTCTATTCTGGAAGAAATTAAGAGCAGATTGAGGTCAGGAAATGCTTGCTATCATTCGGTGCAGAATCTTTTGTCTTCCAGGTTGCTATCCAAAAATTTAAAGATCAGGATATATATAGAACTATAATTTTGCCTGTTGTTTTGAATGGGTGTGAAACTTGGTCACTGACATTGAGAGAGGAAAGGAAGCTGAGGGTGTTTGAGATAATGGTGTTGAGAATATTTGGACCGAGGAGGGAAGAGGTGATGGGGGAATGGAGGAGATTGCATAACGAGGAGCTAAGTGATCTGTTCTCCTCACCCAATATTGTGCGGGTGATAAAATTGAGAAGAATGAGATGGGCTGGGCATGTGGCGCGTATGGGTGATGAGAGGGGGTGTATAGGGTCTTGGTGGGGAAACCGGAGGGAAAGAGACCACTGGGGAGACCTAGGTGTAGATGGGTGGATAATATTAGGATGAATCTCGAGGAGGTGGGATGTGGGTATATGGACTGGATTGGGCTGGCCCAGGATAGAGACAGGTGGCGGACGCTTGTGAGTGCGGTAATGAACCTTCGGGTTCCGTGAAATGCGGGGAATTTCT
>Ga0123352_10021088_pt1 | contig 10385 bp, 6 predicted proteins | sample TergutLab28metaG_FD_89700 | JGI IMG/M metagenome (GOLD analysis project Ga0123352, IMG submission 89700) | Labiotermes labralis P1 segment gut microbial communities from Petit-Saut dam, French Guiana - Lab288 P1 | ecosystem: Host-associated > Arthropoda: Insects > Digestive system > Gut ... | reverse complement strand
GCTGTATAATACAATTTTGACCTCCTGATGATGAGCACATAGTGCTCGAAACATGTAGAGGCATATAATAAACTTATTATAAAACAAGATTTTGTGCATTAAGTTGGTTAATTACTAAGATTAAGTGTGTATACTACATTTATGAGTTTCGCATCATTATACTGACATGGAGACATCACAACTGGTTTCATAGGGCATTAAGCAAGAACACATTCATTTCGTCATCCCTGTCTTACTAATTGCGTAAAAAATGCGAACAGTCACATCTCTGACGAAAGAAAGCGAAAACGCTTAAACATTACATCGTAAAATGTACTGAATAAACGTTTGTTCAGAAAAAATCAGGTCATCAGGTGAGCCGAATTAACTTTCTTTATCCTATGGAAAAGCTGCCGCATTGTTACTGATGGAATGTTATCTCCAACGACTTTACTGAACAAACAATTAGTTATCTATGTACACAGAACAAGGAGGTCACGTAACAGAGAAGAGAAGTGCCGACACTTATGGACAACCAATCAAGCTTTCTGAACTTCTCTGGAATCCGAATAATTGCCACACACAATACCAGCTAACCAAACACATGCGTCACTCCCAGCATGACATGCAGTCGATTTCCTGTACGCATGTGTCGGAAATGATGTGGGACAGTAAAGCCACAGAATAATAGCTAAGGAACGACAAGCGACATATCGAAATCTTCCTTAGTCGATTTCCAGTGTACATATGCGAGACGACATCTACTGTACATCATGATGGCGGTTACCGCTAAAGATGGAGTCGAGTGGCCCAACAACTATACCTTCTGAACTCCAATATTTTGAACTTGAGCTACACTCCAAGCACTTCCTGTCAGCTATCGAACTCTGGAAGCACAGCCTGAAGGTTCAACACCACTAATACCAAAGCCAGCCAAAGGACGAGATCCGAGTCAGTTCCGTCCACCTAACAATCTACTGTCCTAATATCGAGCTTAGTAATTACCTGTTTGGTACCAACACCAGATCCAGCACCGTATGATACAAAAGCCCACCATTGGACACAATACGCACTCCCATCCATCACACAAACGATTTCTGTAAGATCCATTTTAACAATTAACTGATTTTCTGACAGCAGAACTAATACCAAAGCCCTACAATGGATACCATTCTGAGACAGTTCTATCCACCTACAATCCGCACACCCCACATCCTTAACGCCCACTGTACTGGACGGCACTTTCTATTTACCAAAAGTTAATGCACCCTACTTTTAAACTAATCACTTTTTAACTGTAACTCGAACGCGCTTTGGCGTTTGTCTACGCCATCTTCAGGGGGTTATTCGTTGTTCTCGTAAAATATCAAAATGGCAGAAGCACTTAATAAATTCTCAGACCACAGTTCAAACACAGAAGCCACACTTTATAACTGCAGCTGAAGTCTCAAAACTGGCGTGTATATTGCAATATTTAAGTGGTTAAAATGTTGACCAGGTCAATATTTTAAACATTTTAACGTAAAGATTGGTAATAGCTCCTTTGAAAGGGTGGAACAGTTCAAATATTTGGGAACAACTTCAACAAATCAAAATCCTATTCAGGAAGCAATTAAGAGGAGAGTGAAGTCAGGTAATGCTTGCTATCATTCGGTGCAGAATCTTTTGTCTTCCAGTTTGCTATCCAGAAATTTAAAGATTAAGATATACAAAACTATAATTTTGCCTGTTGTTTTGCATGGGTGTGAAACTTGGTCGCTCACACTGTGAGAGGAACGCAGGCTGAGGGGGTTGAGAATAGGACATTGAGGAGAATATTTGGGACTAAGAGGGGCGAGGTGGCAGGGGAGTGGAAAAACCTACACCATGAGGAGCTTAATGATCTGTACCAAACACTATATTATTCGGGTGATCAAATCGAGAAAAATAAGATGGGTGGGGCATGTAGCACTATGGGGAGAGACGTATACAGGCGTAGATGGGAGGATAATATTAAGACGGATATTCAGGAAGTGGGATGTGGGGGTATGGACTAGATCCAGCTGGCTCAGGATAGGGACAAGTAGCGGGCACGTGTTTATGCCGTAATGAACCTTCGGGTTCCATAAAATGGGGAGAATTTCTTGACTAGATGAGAACTGGTTGGCTTCTCAAGAAGGATTCTGCTCCATGGAGTAAGCAAGTAAGTAAGTAATCAAGTAAGTAAGAAGTATGTAAGTAAGTGAACATTTTAACGTCGACATTCCCTACTAGTTCGCTTCTAAACTAGTTGAAGCCACACCCCACCCACAAAATTTATTTCTGCAATACCAATCTTCATGTTATCCTCCAATTTGGTTAACAATCGTTGCAGGAGTCACTTCAAACGCATCTGCGTATCAAAATACTACGTATATTTGTGTCTCACAACTGAACTACATACCCAGCCGAGTTCTGTACTTCACTACCCTAACTACACTACGCGATCTTTATCAACCACGCAGTACCGGGCCAGTCGGCTACAGCGATGAAAATTTTGACCTGCAACTGGGAGACATTAGTTTCGAATCTTTGCCGGGACAGGGGTATCACCGAGGAACTTCTGGTGCATTACCTTAAATTAAAACAAGATCGCCTCCTTCCACGTCCTTTCCACTTCATCAGTCAGCCTGCAGCTGGCAGTGTCGTGACACATGAACATACCGTGAACTTCGTCGTTATGCAGTATGGTACCTTAGGTGAGAATCGTCCAAATATCTTTCTACACGATTAGTAATGTCTGTTCCTCCTCAGGCTAAAACCTCGCGTATAAAGCTACTAACAACCTGATGATGGCCAACACAGGCCGAAACATGTAGTTGTTTTCCATCACATTCATTAAATTACACCTCAGTGATTTAGTTGTGTTTGACTACATACCTTCTCCTAGTTTCACACACACAACGGGGATGACACACTTCCTAGACTAACCCTACTGTTTTCAAACACTGCTGCTCGTTCGCAACACAATTCTCAAAACCAACTGGCCTTTATTCACATTTAGATGTAAAAAGTAAGTACCATAAAATTAATACTGTAAGTCAATAATTCTTTGGAAAGCAACGCACAATAACCGAATACATCACTCATAACAGTACGCTAGCAGTTAAGTTGGTTTGAAAGTTAAGATCGTTACTTACTTACAAATATGTTTATTGAATGCATGTTTGTGTGAAATATTTGCGTTTCCCCGTACACGATTAAATTTCTATACTCGCCAATCAAAATAGAACCAGTCTTGCTTCCGTCATTTCACACGTTTGTGTACAGTCTGACAGGAACCAAGAGGTCTACTTGCTACTGACTCACCAACCCAAGGGATCACAGCCTTTCCTGGAAAATTGACAGTCGCTCGGAGGGCCAAATAATTGCCCTCCTTTTATGGAGGCAGAAGGTTCATTACCACCACATTCACTGAACCCTATTCAGTGACACACAAGGTCAGGCCCCGTGCAACATACAATAACATTACACTTTTCATGATTTTCTAAGGATTTGTGGCAACGGTTCCTTCCTTATAGACCATTACATAGGACAATGTCGATTATCTGTGGTATACTTTTGGAAAGCTGACTTGTCTTCAGAAACGTTCTGTATACAAAGCACATCACAGATAATGCCTAACATAATATTTGTATAATGGTACTTTTACTAGCGGTTAGGGTTCATCAGTCCCCTGGTCATTTCCAAATACAAATGAAGACCCCTTGTCGGCCGTTCATGACTGCTTGTTCAGTATACTCTCTATTTCTCGAGTCCATCACCTGAGGACATGCCACGCGGTGATGGGACTGTATTTACACAATTCCAGACTGATATCTTTCCAAGACCCGTTAACATTAACGGGTTAAGTCTGACGAAAGAGGGCGTTTAAAATTAAAATTTGTACAACTTTCCGTCTACAGATCACGCAGAATTCTGGTGTGAACAGCCTTATTCGAATGCGTACTCTAGAGCGCCCATTCTTGGCCGACATATCTGCGTCTGGTTGTGACTCTAACTGCGGTCCCTACTCGACTGCGAAGTGGCTGCTCGCCTTTTGTGGCAATCGAAGGTTCGTTACCGTGTTCACAGACCTGCCATTGTTCCTGTTTTCAAGCAGACGAATTTCCTGGGCGTAAAATGATCTGCGTTTTAATAATTAGTCCTTATACTCTAATTAAGAGAGGAAGGGGGAGACAGCTCGTGCGGACACACGTGACGATAGGGGTCTGAGCGATATTCTTTATCCTGGGTATCCAGAGAACAATAGTATACGCTCTGTGGGTGAAATCCGGACGTTCTGAACATGAAAGCAGGCGATACACGAGATCTTCGCTCTTTGCCATGTCACGCAGCGTAGATTGGTATCATTTCAGGACATCCTACAAGGTTCCCTCTTCAAGGGTCAAGCAATTGAACAATTCCACTTGGGCTGCTTGACCCTTGAAGATGGGACCAAGAGGTTCTCCCGAAACGTCGGCAGATACGAATATACACTGCGTAACATCACAGAAGGGCGAAGATCTCATGTACATGGCGGCAGAGGCCTGAAATCACTCAAGAGAGACATACAGGTTCCACTATGCTTCAAAATGTTAACGCTACAGTGAATTAAGAGCTCTTTTAACTGAATGTTACATCATGCCACAGACAAATGTTCGAATTTGTGTCTAGCGTGCAGTACGGAGCACACACGGTGTCCCACACCCTAGCCAAACATTTAAAACGAAGAGAAGTAAACCAGAGCAGTCCCAACCGACAGGGAGCTATTTCTGTTTCGAAAGCTGTCCTATTACATTTTCCAAATTAGGCACATTCCGGCATGCCACGGAGAACGGGTCGTTGACCTCAGAACCAATGAGGAGTTCTCCCGACGATTTACCATCAGATTCTTGTCTTGTCACTTATCAACATTAGTTTGTTTACACTGTTTTCACCCAGGGGTGAACAAAATATTTATACCTGACATTTATCTTGAACATCAAAATACAAAATTCAAAAACCTGAACGGCTTCAGCACTTTTTTTTTATAGATTATTTTCTTTTGGATTTTAACACCATATAGTCTTCTAGGTCGGTACCAATGATTCGGAGAAACAATTTTCCTCCATGTTCAGAACGGGGTGGGGTCCAAGTCGCCCCTCCTATGTTCCCCAACTGGCTGCATCTCGCCCTAAGCATTTAGACTGAAAACAGGATGCTGCTCCCCGACGTTACTGTCCACATACAAGACTGTACGGTACCACATCATAGTGAATAAGCCAGCGGATCATATTCTGAAGGCACAACGGACAACTATAAATATATAAATAATCCAGCAGATTAATGTAGCTAACGCTCTAACCATCGATTTATGAGTTACTCCTTTATAATTTCGTACGGCGTGTCAGTATCCTGACGGAAGTTCATCATCTTTACACTCTAATGCCGAAAGGGCACATTCAAAATAGGCCACAACCAAATCTTTCGAAGTTTGTAACTTTACCACTCAAGTTCAGCCTTCTGTGTTAGAAGCTATACCGCTGACACCCTTTAGTTACTCGAGCTGTAAGTCTGTCAGTAAGACTGTCAGTGTTTTTGTTTTGTCTTTTCAGTTGCCCTTGTGACCTATATCACTTTCATTTTACCACAAAACTTGTTCTCTCGTCCTTATGGAAGAAAACAGAATCTGAAGAGAAAGTACAATTGGGATATTCAGGTGTAGATGGGAGAGAATATTTAAATAGATCTTGCGGAAATAGGGCTTAATGAAGTGGAGTGACTTCGTATGGCTCCGGACAACCGGCCGCAGGCTCTTTTATACAGGATAATGAATTATCGAGTTTCGTAATAGGTAGAAAATTTCTTTACAAGTTCAATAATTACGTGACAAGTGTTGTCGGTTAGACAAGAAGTGCCAAACTACAGTGTCACCTACCGACAAAGGCTTAACGATCACCCCAACAACCTGGCAAACTCTCTATTTCAAAGACAAAATTACAATTGTAGGCTCAAGCGGTGTTGCCCTGCAGATCTAACAACTAGATTTAACTGATACTCTGCAACACCCCCCAGAGACCATACCCAATCATTTGTGATTGAGCCTAAATAGGAGATGTATTTCCTTCATGCCATTACAAGTGACTGTCAGCACGGTTGCTGAATGTCTTCGGACAGACTGCAACATTCTGGGAGATATAAAGTTCAATAAATACCAATTTCTGTACAAAGATGTTGCGTACATTTTGCAATTAATTTCACTTAACAATTAGTCTGCACAACGTCACACGCTCACTACTGAGCACCAGTTTAACAAAAATGGCGACATGTATCAAGCAACTTTATGCCTGTCCTGGCCTCACAATTCTCTTTCCAATGTCTTGTCCGTCTTTCGACAATTCCTGGACTCGTCGGTTTGAATTCCCCTGTCATCCTCGACCAGCTGCCTTTCAACCATTCTACCTACATCAATGTTTCCCGAACCTCACTGCGACGGAGCACTTTCAGTTTTGGAACAGAATGACGAATATACAGACCGACACAGCTTACAGGCCCTGTACTGAAAATTAAACGTAACAGAACCAGTATGTTAACCTTTTGGCGCCGGAATTATTTGTTTAATTTTAGCACACCCTGTATATAAAATGTGAATAATACGGGAACCAAATACATTAGAATTATGAAACAAACTGCATTTTGAAGAGAAAAAAAAACGGAGAATATATACCATGTTTAAAATATTCGGTACCTATATTTGTTGAATAAATATATAAAATGCAACTTTAGAGGTTAGCGATGCGGTACGTCAACTATAGTTGACATTAGGCGTCTAAAGGTTAGTCTAAAGTCAAAGTCTGACCGAAAATACAGCATAATCGAACTGCATATTCCTTTCAAGCGAGGTTTACTACGATTACTCCCACTGCCGAATCATAATTTAAATCACTTATTTAAAGAATCACTTATTTGAACCAATACTCTTCAGGAGGTTTGTCAATACAATCCGCTAGCAGGCATGCCATTTCAACGTACCGCTTAATGTAAGCTGTTTGCTACTGCCCTTTAGAGCAAACTATCACATAATCACCTGTTTAGTAAAATTAAACCCCGTCATTAGAAATGGCACCCGCGGATACCCAGGAAAGCCAGACCAAGGAATTCGCAGAGGACGGTCTGGCAATCAATGATCTGCATCGTTTTACCAACTCTTCCTGTAAGTAACAGCCTCGCACGCTATTATTACTTCTCACGGTACGGGAAATTTCCAGAAATCCTGGGCTCCTTCTGACAGAATATTGGCGCATCCTGGAGTCGAAGGAAAGGCCCTGTCCTAAATTGTGGTTTGTAATGAAGACAATAATGACGCAACGCCTGTAACTTATCGCGTACTCGTTTTTTTTTATCTCAGTGTAACACTTCCAACACTGAAACGTGGTCGTGGCCGACAGATTGCATCTGACAAGAATACGTCACACAGGAGAGACCCTCGAGAGTGCCCAGAAGGCAGCAATCTGTTAACTAAAAATACTTAACGACGACATAAATATGATCTTCACGTGGGACACCCCTTCTGTATGACAATAATATATCAGAACAACACGCACACAGTAACAGAGCAGAGTATATCCCGGAATGCTTGAAACCATTCTCTAAAGAATCCAGCTTCCCATTTCCTATCTGATAAGGTAAAACTAAAAAGATACATAACCAAATTCCCGTTATTTTGTAGGGATACAAAACCTGATCGCTCAACTTAGGGGAAGAAAACAGACCGAGGGACCTCATTAAAAAGAAAGAAGTATGTACAATACGTACAGGAATACTCCTGTAAATGAATTAAGACATTAATGAATAACAATACAGAACTACAACACGCACAAGATAATGAAGATGTAATAAACGTGTGCAAAACGGCAAGCCAACAAAGTTATTTACGGACGAAGTGAGAAAGATTAGCTGTGGGAGCACAAAGGACCGCAATCTACTCTTACAGCTCATAAAAGGCAATGCACTGTTACAAATTCATTAAACCACAATATCTGAAGTTACTGTGGCCATGTGTACGATATCCTTATCGTATCTGATAACAATATCACAAATACAGATGAAACGCGCAGACGATCCGATAACGCGACCCCACACACATGAAGTTCCGCGCGCGAAAAACAGTAGGAAAACAAGCTGAATGTTTCAGGAACAATAATTAAATAATAACCCAGTCCACTTTTATATTTTTCGGAAGTCTGCATCTACAGATGTAATTCCAAACAGTCCATTATTTCATGCCTCTACATGTTTCGAGCACCATGTGCTCGAAACATGTAGATGCATGAGATAAACTTACTGTAAAACAAAAATTTTGTGCATCGAGTTGGTTAATTACTGAGACAAAAAACTTGAGAAACACGTAATACAAAATATACAACACAACAACGAATGCAATAGCGGCAATGTGTATAAGACTTTTAACACATAAAAAAGTTACGGAACAAACGAATCTCCTCGCCGACACGTGGAGCACAGCCGATATACTACCGCATGCAAAACAAATAAAACAATAGGTAGATTACTAATCAATCAGCAAGTGGAAATTAACAAATGCATTCAAGTGGGATTTATCAATTAAATTCCTTACACTCCCATGGAAAGTATGACTTGCAGCCTTGCAATCCGTCAGTGCACACTGCAGGGCAGAACTTTTAGAAACAGAGACAATGGACAATTTATTTCTTTCCTGGCACAACAGCCTCTAGTGGGCCACGGCCCCCTCACTGTCGAGACTTCACGATCACGCGCAGACACACTACAGACGGTAGGACTTCCCCGGGCGAGTGACCAGCCCGAAGCAGAGACACTCACCTTACAACATACAATACTCACAAGAGAAATAAATCCATGCACCCGGCTGGATTCGAACTCGCAATCCCAGTAAGTGAGCGGCCGAAAATGAACACAATCAGGCTCTTAGAAGTAATAGTTCATTTCGAATTTCGCCCACTATGTCTGAGAAAAATGCTAAAATTTATGATACAATGGAAATGCTCACGCAGAGGCACGTGGCGGCGAAAGTGGGAACGTCTAAAGGCGGGGGAAAGCAAAGGCAAACTACCCCCAAGAACATGCCTAGGATGCAGTGTGCCAAGAGCCATATCGGTTCCATAACCAGGCTCTGGCTCCTGCCGGACCGGCCTCTAGGGCTGAATACTAATGAATGATGAATGAATGGAAATGCTACAAGTTGCTAAACATGGAAAATATCTCAAAGATTATGAGAAAATTTACATATACAATATCAGCCGGAAAAAGCAACGAAACTGCCTAAATACCATCACATCTAACCCCATTTTCGATAGCCTATTTACGTACTTAAGATTACATCAAATATCACCTATGTCAAACGTACAGTACAACAAGAGCCTTACCTGCATATACACAACCATTATGCACAACAATTATTCACACAATGAAACAACAAATATACGAACCTTTGACACAAACAAGCAGGTACTACGAACTCCTGTGATACCACCACAATCACTCAGATGAATCAAACAATGTTGACTATATTTGGAATGTTTCAGAAAACACGAGTGCATGAAGTACACAATATAAGATACAGACCCCGCCTGCTGAATTTTTAAAAACTCGTCACAAGACGCAAATAATTTATAAAACGCAATCAAATGTACGCGGAGCACCAAGCATGTCACTTCAAACCATTCGTATCACGCACACACTACACAGAGATCTAACACCGTCACAGAAATACACCGAAATAAGACTACATATCTAAGGAGATGAACGAGGCCGTATCATGCATCGGTGACTCAACAAAATGACTTTTGAACTCTGCAGCGTGGGTAGAGTCCCTTATCTCTGTATTAGCCTTACGGTGAATGTCGAAGACGTATGTAGTTTTCCGCATAACGTTTTTTTTTAACAAATACCATTCCGCTTATAAATTAGGCTTGAGTAGCAACCAAACAATTATGATGGATTTCGCAATATCCGGTTAGGTAATTTTTTTTCGGTCAGAAATATTATTAATCTTAGGACCTTAATGATTAATATTATTAATCTTAGGACCTTAATGATTAATATTATTAATCTTAGGACCTTAATGATTAATATTATTAATCTTAGGACCTTAATGATTAATAAAATGGACATGCTAACGCATACGTGTAAAAAAAATCTGTGGTCGAATCTCAGATCACATCACGGCACGTTCTTCGTCTCCAGGCGAAGCCTCTTTATTTCGTTTCGACATTATGATCCTACCTATAACTTCTAAAACGATTTTGTCCCTGTTATTACCAGCTTCTTCAACTGTCCCCCCCCCCCCCCCCCCACACACCCGAAGAGAAGAGGTTTTTTTTTTTTTTTTTACTAATATTTATATTTCTCTCTACTCATTATTTTTTTTT
>Ga0123352_10021083_pt1 | contig 10386 bp, 9 predicted proteins | sample TergutLab28metaG_FD_89700 | JGI IMG/M metagenome (GOLD analysis project Ga0123352, IMG submission 89700) | Labiotermes labralis P1 segment gut microbial communities from Petit-Saut dam, French Guiana - Lab288 P1 | ecosystem: Host-associated > Arthropoda: Insects > Digestive system > Gut ... | reverse complement strand
GAAAATAAATCAGTACTTTTGCCTACGGCAAAAGCGGCTAACGCCGTCGGACTTCTTTCCGATACATGAAGAAGCGAATTTTTAGCAGTTTCAGGCGTGTTGTACATTGTATTGCAAGGGTAAGTATCGAAGCAATAATATGGCTGAAAACAACAGATTTTAGGAGGATATGTCATGAAATCAACAGTAGTTAGCACCCGTGAAATTGACAATCTTGAAGTTGCTGTGAAGGAGCTTGTTTCAAAAGTTAAGGAAAAGCTTACACTTGCTCGTAATTCTATTGGCGTTGTATACTGCGATGCAGACGTAGAGGTTGACAAGCTTGGAAAGCTTATCAGTGTGGATATGGGCATAGACGTTGTCGGTCTTACAACAACTGCAACTATAGAGCGAACAGAAGGATATAATGATATGGGTATTGTTCTTTGCGTAATGACTGCGGATAATGTAGAGTTTTCAGTCGGATGCACAGGTGATCTAAACAAGGGCAACTTCCCGGAAGTTATTAAAGAAGCTTACAAAAAAGCTCGTGTAAGTGTACAGAAAGACCCAAAGCTTATTTTGACTTTTGCACCATATATTGCAGATCTAACATCAGAAACCTATGTAGAGCTTTTGGACGAAGCTTCCGGCGGCGTCCCAATTTTTGGCGGCGTTGCGACGGATCATTATGATTTGCAGTACCAAAAGACATTTTATAACGGACAAGCCTTTGATAAAGGGTTGGTTTTTATATTAATATCAGGTGATGTTAAGCCTGTATTTTCCATGAAACATAACTTTGGTACGCCTATAGCCAAAAAGGGGATAATAACAAAGTCATCAGGAAACTTTATCGAAATGGTTGGTAATCAAACGTTTAAAGATTTTGTTTCCTCAATGGTTCCTGTTCCTGATGAAGAGCTAGTTATTTATCATTTCCAATCTACACCATTTGTTATGGAGCTGCCGGATTTTGAAAAAGATGAACAATCGGTAGTAAGAGTTCTTGTAACTGTGGATCATGAAAAAGGATCAGGCAGCTTTCTTTCAAAAATGCCGGAAGGTTCAACAATTTATTTAAATGAATTTCAACGTGAGAATTTAAGCAAGTCTTGTAAAGAGACATTGTTGGATGTTTCTAACAAAATAAGTGAAAACAGCGATTATGAGTATAGTATGATTTTTGTGAGCACATGCAACGCAAGACATTTACTTATGGCTGACGACAAGAGCCTTGAAAGCAATATTTTAAGTGAATATTTAAGCAATTTGCCGCCGCAGCTTAATGCTATAGGGTTTTATTGTTTTGGGGAAATTTGTCCTACCGGTAAGAGAGAAGACGGTACGGCTAAAAACCGCTTCCACAATATATCTTTTGCGGTTTGTGCGATATAAAGGTGGAATACACAATGGAAAGTTATCTCTCACAAGAAGAGATTGCAAATCTAATAGCAGAAAACAAAGCTCTTAAAAGACGAGTAGAGCGCATGACTAAAGAAACAAAAAACCTTGTTGCGTTGCACAGCAGGGCTGTTAAGCTGCGCAATTATAGCGAGCGTGAAAGAAATCTTCAAAATGAGTATAACCATCTGCTTTTGGAAAATGCCCCTGACATGATCTTTATCTTAGATTCTGAAATGCGTTTTCGTTTGGGGTCTAAAATGTTTTTGCGTTTTGTTGGATGCGAAGACCCTGGATTACTTATAGATTCATCTTTTGAAGAGCTGTTTAATGGTGTTATGTCTGAGGATTGGGTGAAATCAACCCGCATATTGTTTGAAGACGTAATAGAGAACCGAAAACAAGTTCAATATACCAATGAAATAACCGTCGGCGATGTTCGAAAGGTTTTTTCGGTTTCCGTAGGGTCGGCTATTGACTCTGCTGATAAAATTATGGGTATTATTTGTTTAATACATGATGCGACTGAACTTGTTAGTATGAAAGAAGCTGCTGAAGCTGCAACACAGGCTAAAAGTTGGTTTTTGGCTAACATGAGTCATGAAATACGAACACCTATGAACGCCATAATAGGTATGACGAATATTGGTAAGACCTCTGTTGATATAGAACGGAAAGACTATAGCTTTAATAAAATCGAAACAGCATCAAAGCATCTGCTTGGCATAATTAATGATGTGCTTGATATTTCAAAAATTGAAGCAGGTAAATTTGAGCTTTCAGAAATTAATTTTAATTTTGAGAAAATGCTTCAAAAGGTCTTAGATGTAATAAATTTTCGGTTAGATGAACGGCAGCAAAGGTTCTATGTTAACATTGATAAAAGCATACCCAAAATGCTCTATGGTGACGATCAAAGGCTTTCACAGGTAATAACTAACCTTTTGTCAAATGCTGTTAAATTCACGCCGGATGGGGGTGTTATCTCCCTTGATTCCCGGCTTGTTTCGGAAGAAGACGGGGTATGTTCTTTGCAAATCAGTATTGAAGACACAGGCGTCGGTATAACTAGCGAGCAGCAATCACGACTTTTCCAATCTTTTGAGCAAGCAGATGCCAGCACCGCACGAAGATTTGGCGGCACAGGGCTTGGCGTAACTATTTCCAAGGGCATTGTAGATATGATGGGTGGAAATATATGGGTAGATTCAACGCCGGGTGAAGGTTCTAAATTCACATTCAACGTATTTATTAAGCGTGGGATAGAGGAAAATAAACAGCTGATTGATGAAGGTATTGATTGGCGCAACATCCGAATTTTTGCCGTTGATGATGATTCGGAAATTAGAGAATTTTTTACCGTTTTGTTTGAAAATATGGATGCTTCGTGTACAGTAGCGGCAAGCGGCGAAGAAGCATCCAAAATGCTTGAACAGGATGATAATTATAATATCTTTTTCATTGATTGGAAGCTCCCGGGTATAAGCGGGATTGAACTTGCAAAGCAAATTCAGAGCAAAGCATCTCAAAAATCTGTCGTTATCCTATTCTCGTCAGTAGATTGGGTTTTGATAAAAGATGATGCACATGCGGCAGGCATTACTAAATTCCTGCCAAAGCCCTTGTTCCCGTCTGCTATCTTTGACATTGTCAGTGAATGTATGGGCGTTGCTAACCTAGAAAGGAAGCAAGGTGATGAGTATATTGAGCAGTATAACGATGACTTTAGCAGACATACAATACTGCTTGTAGATGATGTAAAAATAAATCGTGAAATCGTATTAATAATGTTGGAATCCACAAATATCAATATTGATTGTGCGGAAAATGGTCTTCAAGCAGTCGAAATGTTCACAAAATCACCAGACAAATATGGTATGATATTTATGGATATTCAAATGCCGGAGATGGACGGTTATGAAGCAACACGTAAGATCAGATCATTTGATACCCAATGTGCGAGGACAATCCCAATAATAGCTATGACAGCAAATGTCTTCCGTGAAGATGTAGAAAAGTGCTTAGAAGCCGGAATGAACGGGCATATGGGTAAACCTGTTGATTTTGAAGAAGTTATGGATCTCCTGCGAAATTATTTAGGGTGTGTTCGATAATTAGGCAAAAGCCCTGCGTTTTCTGTTATTGCTTTGAAGTGGTAAGCGTATGGCAACGGTGCATAACCTCATTCCGCAACAGTTATAGTCACAAATAAAACAGCCGTACTTATCCTTATAGGATAAGTGCGGCCGTGTACTGTTGATAGACCTTTTAATTATTGAACTACGAAGTCCTTTTCATTATCAACACTGTTGAAAACTTCTAAGTCAAGCTCGCCACGCCTTTTTGCAGTAATAACACCTGAAAGAATTGCACCCGAAACGTTAACGCTTGTAAGACCAAGACCGATAATAACGTCTACGGAAATCAAGACACCCGCAAGGGCAACAGGAAGGTCAAGCGCAGATAAAACAACAAGTGCAGCAATTACCGAGCCGCCGCCAACGCCTGCGACACCAAAAGAACTTATCATAACAATAATTATTACTTCGACAATAAACATAGGAGTTAAAGCTCTACCCATACCAACTGAGATCATGACTGCTAACATAGCAGGATATAAACCCGCTCAGCCATTTTGTCCGATAGAAGTACCGAACGTTGAAGAAAGTGAGGCAATAGCCTTTGGAACACCAAGCTTTTGTTCTTGCGTTTTAATGGTTATAGGCAAGGTTGCAGCAGATGAACGCGAACTAAATGCAAACGAAAGTGCCGTAAAACATTTTTGAAAGTGTTTTATAGGGTTAAGTCCATGAACCATCAGAACCACGCCATGCATTACCAACACTAAGAGCATTGCAACATAAACCGCTATTACAAAAATACCGAGTGTTCTGATATCGGCAAAGTTTGAAGTTGCCAAGAATCTCGTCATAAGTGCTAAAACACCATAAGGTGTGATTACTATGATAATTTGAACGATGCTCATAATAATTGCTTGCAGCGAATTTATGGCAGAAATGAAAACACCGGCTTCTTTTGCTTTGTCTTGATTTTGTTTAAGAGCAAGGGCGGCAACCCCTGCAAAAATCGCAAAGAAAACTACAGAAAGTGTAGGGCTTGAACCCGTACCGGAGAAAGCTGCAAATACGTTTGTCGGGATAATGTCAATAATCCGACCTACTATTGTAGCACTGTTTATTTCTTGCCCTCTCGTTTCAAAGTGTTCCATACGTGTTTCTTCGGCTACGCCTATGTTTATAGTAGAGGCATCAAGACCGAATATAGAAGTTACACCTATTGAAATAGTAGCGGCAATAGCTGTTGTTATAAGCAATATTACGATGATGTTTGCACCGTATTTTCCTAGTGTTTTTACATCTTTAAGATTAACTATCGCTGATGTTATAGCAAGGAAAACAAGAGGAATAACAATCATTTGCAAAAGACGTATGTACCCCTGGCCAATGATGTTTAGCCATGTGATAGTTGTTATTGTTACCTCTGCTGAAGGGCCGTATATCGCTTGCAATACTGCGCCGAATGAAAGACCTAAAATCAAAGCAGTTACAACTCTTCTGTTAAACGCCATTTTATGCTTTTGTTGATAGGCTAAAACGCCCATAAGTAACAAAAAAACAGCGATATTTAACAATATCTGTAAAGTTACCATTAAACTATTCCCCCTTATACTTTCTCTAGCAATTTGATAATTTCTTGTAATTCTAAACTTTTACCCTCAGATAGTAATTCTCCATCAACTACAAGAGCAGGCGCAAAGAGCGCTCCGTATTTCGGTAATTCCTTTTTTGAGTGCTCAAGCGAGACTTCATCGTCAAGCCCTGCCTCTTTAGCCGCATTCACGACATTTTGGTAAAACATTTCCGTTGCAGGATTTTCCGGTCCTAAAACTAATATGCCAAACTCGCTCTTTCCAAGAGCGGCAGGCGGACCTCAAGAGTTACATTGGTTCTTCTGTACACCTTTTTTGCCAAGCAATAATTCTAAGATTTTCATTGCCACCACCAATCCCTCCTAATTAAATAATGATGTTTTATAGTTATAACATATTCGCTTGCACAAAAGCAAGATAATTTTTTATTAACGAGAAGCTGGCAACAATCTACCGGCTTCAATATTAGACTGTAGGGCAGCACGAGATACAGGATATTGCACCATGTGCGCATTGGGGTCTGTGTCAAAGGCAATATACACATCCGGAATATGAACACCCCAGTTGCGTAATACATAAACAGCATCTGCAACTATTATTGGCACCATGTTCGTGCCTAGATATGGGAAAGAAAGTGTTTGGCTAGGCTGTGGTTCAACCCTTGCTCCAACCATTTCTTCCAACAGCGTTTCTAAGTTTAGTGAATCACGATTATGCAAGATATCACGCACCATGCTATATTGAAACCAACCATAAGTTTCAAATGTAAAAACTTCTTGAAATCTACCCTCGTTGATAGCTTGTCGCATAAAGTCTAGATGAGATATGTTTTCTACCGGCGGCGTTAAATTACTTAAAACGTAGTCCACCATTTCTTCTAGGGCATAAATTTTTTCAGGCTCGCCATAGTGCATCCAAAATGCTATTGCAAATGAATTTACAAGCATTTCCTCATCCACCATATGGCGGGTTTCTTCCATACGATTAGGGTCATAAGTGCCGTGGTGGATGGTAATTGCGTGCCCCAACTCATGAATGGTGTTGTACCACTGGAAATATAACTCAAATCTATCTCTTGCTTGTGCACCGCCGAGAAGATTGTGAATCATGGCATTTTGTTCTTCTGTACCTTCTCCGTATAGGCCATTTATAATGACCACCACAGGTTCTAAAGTATCGGCAGCAGATATATCATTCAGAATATTTTCTAATTGGTCAAAAATCCCTGCATCACGCATATTAATGTAGGCTCTGTTGTTTCTTATTCTTACGCCGTCACGCATTGTTAATTGATTACCCAAGAAGTTAACTACAGGTTCATTTGTATCAAAAACAATGTCGAACATACCATTAACAACTAAAGTAACGGTTGATGTTTCTTCATTATGGGTTAGCGGGAATTGTAAGGCTTCTTCGATAGATACCCAACTGAACTGTGAGCGAAATAAACCCCAACCTACTACAACGAGCAAAATAATTGAAACGACTATCGTCATTAATACCTTATACTTTCTATTCTTCACTTAAACTTTTCTCCTTTTCAAATTTTAATGTTTGCACTGCATTATATAAACTTTACGCACGTACCACTAAGTTATCAGCCATTTGAATCATAAGCCCGGCAAGATGACAACTCATGTCTTAGCGCAGAGCCTTAAAAGCCGCAACAAAAAACCCGTCGCCGCCATCAACCTTTGGCAAATAAGTCTCCATGCTTAAAAGCTCAAATGGATGGTTGTCAACAAACCATTTAATGTTATCCTCATTTTCAATTTTTGAAAGCGTACATGTGCTGTAAACCAAAATACCCTCTGGCTTTACATATTTTGCCGATACTTTAAGAATATCCCGCTGTATAACAGAAAGTGCAATTACATCATCCATAGTCTTCCTGTATTTAATATCAGGTTTCTTTCTAATTATGCCAAGACCTGAACATGGTGCATCAACAAGCACTCTGTCTGCCAGGGCAAAAAATGATTCATTTGGTATTGCTGCATCTTGGATTTGCGGCGTTATGTTACTTATCCCAAGCCGCTTCGCACCCGCTTCTATTAGGTTAATCTTATGCTCAAAAATATCATTTGCATAAATCTTACCTGTATTCTCCATCAAATAAGAAATACAGAACGACTTGCCGCCGGGTGCAGCACACATATCGATAACAGTATCGCCTTTAGACGGATTAAGCGCACGAACAACCTTAATTGAGTTTTCATCTATTACATGAAACAACCCTTCTTTAAATGCTGAAAGCTCTGTAATGTCTCCTGCTCCTTTAACATACAGTAGGTCGCTGTCATTTGCATTTTGGACGAAAACTTCTTCGTTATTTAAACGTTTAATAAGTTCATCACGGTTTGTTTTAAGCGAATTAACACATATACATACCCTTGGCGGCAAATTGCTTACAGCGCATATTTCCTCAATTTTTTCAATATCATATTCAGTAAGAAAATATTCTATTATCCATTCCGGATAGGAATATTTAACCGATAAATACTTCACAGGCTCGTTTTCTTTATCCGGAAGGGCAACATTCTTTCCATTTTTTGCAATGCTGCGAAGAACTCCATTTACAAAACCCGCAAGATTGTTAAAGCCTCGGCGTTTTACAATCTTAACAGCCTCATCACATGCAGCAAAATCGGGCACTTTATCCATTAACAGCATCTGGTACGCCGCACAGCGTATAATGCAGGCAATTATAGGCTTCATTTTATTTACAGGTAGCTTTGAAAATGAATTTATTATATAATCAATATATATAAGATTTCTTAGAACACCATTTACAGTTTCTGTGATAAATGCTTTTTGAACTGAGCTAAGGCTTGGCTCTGCCGCAAGTTCTTTACGAAGGATAATATTGTTATACGCCCCTGATTTTATTATTTGAACAAGTATTTCAGCTGATATCTTGCGTTCATTTTGCATTTGGAAGCTCCTTCGAAGTTTTTGATCATTTTACTACAATAACAGCACAATAGCAAATATATAGTAGACCTGTCCGCTAACCTGCTTTCGCCAGATTTTCGAGCGTTTTTTTGTCGGTCGAGAAAGTGGGTTCCGTAGGTATCGGAAAGAAGTCCGACCACCAAAGGTGGCTTTTGCTGTAGGCAAAAGTGCTGAGCGAACCCAAAGGTTCGTGCGGGAACTCACTGACGAAGATCCGGCGAAAAATAAGCCGGAATGATGGCGGAATGAGGTTAGCGGACAGGTCTAGTTAAAAAGGTGGCTAGTAATGAACGAATTTCAAGCGATAAAAATTAATAAGTCATCTGACTATCCTGTTTATAAACAACTGGGGGATGGGCTTTTAAGTATTATTGAAAGTGGGATATTAAAACCGGGGGCGAAGTTGCCGCCGATACGAATTATGGCTGCGGCTCTTAAAATAAACAGCATAACGGTTGTAAATGCTTATAAGTATTTAGAGAGTAAAAAAGTAGTTTACTCGCAAATGGGCAGCGGGACTTATGTTTCTGAATTTGTAAAAAAAGATTTGCCAACCCCGATTCTTTCACTATTGGATCATCATGAAGATGAAGGTGAAAAATCGCCGCTTGCGATTAACTTCGCAAATGGGGCTACATCACCGGAGCTTTTTCCGGTTAACGAGTTTAAAGAGTTTTTTAATTTGATTCTTGACCGTGATAAAGGGAATGCGTTTAACTACACTGATGTATGTGGCTACGAACCGCTAAGAATTACTTTATGTGACTATTTAAGCCGATTTGGGATTAAAGCATCGCATGACAAAATTCAAATAGTATCCGGGGCACAGCAAGGCATAGATATAATATCAAAGGCTACGCTAAGCACAGGGGATACAGTTTTCGTTGAGAGTCCTACATACTATGGTGCAGTAGGTTCGTTTTTAGCACGAGGAGCGCAAATAGTAGATATTCCAATGAAGCAAGACGGTATTGACGTGGAAAAACTTGAAAGCCTTCTAAAAATATATCGCCCAAAATTCATCTATATAATGTCATATTATCAAACACCAACCTGCTGTTCATATTCTTTGGAAAAGAAGAAGAAATTGCTTGAAATTGCTTATAAATACGACACATATATAATAGAAGAGGACAGTCAAAGCGAATTTATCTACTCAGATGACCGAATAATCCCTCTTAAAGCACTTGACCATCGTAACAAAGTTATATATATAAAAACATTTTCGAAAATTTTAATGCCCGGTCTTCGTTTAGGGCTTATGGTGCTGCCTAAAAAAATAATTGAAAGCTCACTATCTGCGAAATACACATCAGATATTACAACATCCGGGTTTATTCAACGTGCATTTGACCTGTATATCAAAAGCGGCAAGTTTTATGAGCACATTGATTTTATGAAAAACCACTATAAAGCAAAATATGAACTTGTAACAGGTCTTGTATCAGACAAACTTTCGTCTCACGTAAGTTTTGACCTTCCAGGCGGAGGTTTGAGCATCTGGCTTGAACTTAAAAGAAAGGATGAATCATCCCAAAAATTATGCCAAAAGCTTGCACAAAAGGGTGTAGTATTAATCCCCGGCACAGTTTTTTCAAAAGATGGGGAAGATTTGCCGTTTATTAGAATGTGTTTTGCGGATATTAGTGATGACAAGATTGAAATGGGTATAGATATAATTCAGGATTGTTTGGGAAAATAAGCAAGGTACAATTGGCAACGGTGCATAACCTCATTCCGCCATCTTTTCGCCCCATTCACCAAATCTTGTCTCTAAATAAAAACTTGCAAAAGCTTTGGCTTTGCGGCATTTTCATTTAAAGCCAATCTTTGGCAAATGGAACAAAAATCTGACGAAAGCAGGTTATACACCGTTGCCAATTCAATTATTTGTTCCGCCCTGTTATTGACTTATAGAATGATGAAGAATATAATATTGCATATGCGGATTAATAGAGTGAGAGATTCTAGTTGTTGAGGTGTAAAATGCAAATTGAATATTCCAAATAAGCTGCAAAATTCATTTCTTTACAGGACAGCAATACCAATTGTTTATTTCTGATATTAATTCGCGTGGAGATATTTATAAATAATAGGTGAGTGTCATGGCAGCTTTAACAAAATCGAAAGAAATTTCTGCAATGGTTGATTTGCTTCCTGAACAAGAGCAGAATTTAGCTTACGAATTTATAAAGAGAATGGTTTTAGCTTGGGATAGTGATTTTACTAAACTACCCTTGCAATACAATGTACAGCACGCCTGAAACTGCTAAAAATTCGCTTCTTCTTTATTTTCGGTTTTGGTGTACGGCTAGTACAACCTGCAACCTCAAATTTCGAATAAACGAATTTTTAGCGGTTTCAGGTCGGAGAGTTTT
>Ga0123352_10021082_pt1 | contig 10386 bp, 15 predicted proteins | sample TergutLab28metaG_FD_89700 | JGI IMG/M metagenome (GOLD analysis project Ga0123352, IMG submission 89700) | Labiotermes labralis P1 segment gut microbial communities from Petit-Saut dam, French Guiana - Lab288 P1 | ecosystem: Host-associated > Arthropoda: Insects > Digestive system > Gut ... | reverse complement strand
TCCTCCTCCTCCTCCTCCTCCTCCTCCTCCTCCTCCTCCTTCCAGAGGGTTTTGCTACAGATAATTTTTTTTGTTTTTTGGTTTTGTGTTTGGGAATTTTTTCTGTGATTCATGCGTGTTTGCATTTGTATTTTCTGTAGTATGTTAGGTAGTACATGAACATGACCTTGGGAACTGAGGATCCTGAGTTGAGTCAAAAGGAAAAAAATCCTGCTTTTCACATTAAATATTTGTACTTTTTTAAAACTGTCCATTAGTTTGTATTGCTGAGAGTTTCTACTGGTCTGGTTCTGTTGTAACAAATGATGACTGTCATATCATATGAGATGTGAGAATTCAGAACCGTGTAACTTCTTGAGTATGTGTAAAAACACTGATGCATTTCTTTAGAAAGATGAGATGGCTTTAGCATGCTGGGATTGAAAGAACATGGACATTGATACAAACATACATTTCTTACTTCAAATATTGACACTTTGTTTCAAAGTGTGTGTTGGTTCACTTTGCTGTTTAGGTAAATTATGTTGTACAAGAGGCTATCGTGGTGATTAAGGACATATTCCGAAAGTATCCCAACAAGTACGAAAGCATAATTTCCACACTGTGTGAAAATTTGGACACTCTTGATGAGCCTGAGGCCAGGTAAGTTTCCAAATACTTGCATTGTTGTTATGTGATAGAGTAATGGAAACTTTATCTTTTTCATGTCCTGTTTTGAAAAGGTGGTTCTGATAGGGTGAGATTTTTTTAGACAGAACAACCTTGAAGCAAGCTTGTATGTTTTTAAAATTTTCTGAAATGTGATACTTTCACTGGGTGAATGGTTCCTAATATTTCAAAGCACTAGGTTCCTTTGAAATATCAGTATTTATTTACCAGTATGTGCATTGTAACAATCCAGGAGACTTGAATCTTCAGAATGACTTTTTGCATTGGGATTCTGCAGTCCATTTGTGATAGTGGAACAGCAATTACGTGCTCTTTGCCACTGAGTCATGGCCTCACACATAGAGCTAAATTCACTGAACGGCATACATAGTTCACACAATCCAGAGCTGATACAGAGCTATACTACATGATTATGAAATGGTTTATGGTGCAGATTGAGTACAGACAGGTAATTGCACTAATCTCTTGCAAGGAATGTGCCTTGAGCAGTAGGGGCAACATTATCTGCTGTCATCTTGTAAGTTTGATTTTTTGTGTTTAGGCTGTGGGTTTGTTTGTTCTACTATCAAGATGAATATCTGTGGCCCAACTTGGCAGGTCGAGAGTCCGACTCTTGCACCTGTGGAATTCAACAATTTGGAATAAAATTGTGGGGGATCCAGGTACCCAGGTGTAAATTCAGATACAGGAAAATATTAAGAACAGAACCAGTTTTGTTTTAGACGAAGTAGGAAAGTTAGCTCTCAAAGTTAAACCTGTTAATTTTTAATTGGTTTACAGTTAACTCTGTTACGTTCTCTCTCTCTGTCTCTCTCTCTCTTTTTATATTAATATTAAGTGGAAGAGTGAGAATAGAAAAGAATAATAATTGGGTTCTAGCCCTTATGGGCCCGATGCACCTAGACTTTATTAACAGACCCATTTTGTCCCATACTCTATATAAAATTATAGGAGCCCTGTTCCATAACAAAGTTCCAGATGGCCCCCCCAGACCTAGTTTCCTAATATCCCTGGGTCCAAAAAGAAGGAACAAAGATATAAATATAAAAAAATGCCTTCTACCAGAGTTCCTCCTGACTGGAGCCCTCCGTAGAATCCTTATTGGAATCCTCTACTGCAGAGCTCTCCTTAAACTCTACCCTCAATCTCTCCTCCGGGTCCAAAAAGAAGGAACCCAGGTATAAATATCTAAGTCCTTGCGTATAAATGCCTTCTGCCGGAAGCCTCCATAGAATCCTAGCTGTAGTCCCCTATTGCAGAGCACTCCTTAAACTCTAATTTACTCTGAAGAAATATATGGTCCACCAAGCAGAGCCGCTTTACTTGGCAAGGCTGAATACAACTGGGAGGTCGCCTGGTATCCCATTCATCCCTTAGGCATGGCACTCACACCGTAGGATTGGGGATCATTTTTCAAGGTTTACTCCTTTAGATCCGATATGTTCTGCACAACAGGGTCACCACTTGTAGGATGTGGCTCTTCACCATGCACGGACGGTCTTGGGCGGAGAGAGGCTATAATCCACATCTGCCACCCTTGGAGAATAGCTAGAGCCCTCCCCAGGTCGCCAATGTCCCCTCTCAGTAACACGGTGACCCCAGTATGGCCCAGCAGACTCCCCTTGACCCCGGAAGAGTGAGACTAATAATAAAAATAAACCAATCTTGTTACAGGCCTGGAGTGGCGCACAGGGTTCCAGGAAGTTAAGATTCCCAGATTTCATGACATTGGCATAGGATGGTGGTAAGGTTGTCAGCCTTACGCACCGGCCGCCTCTACCCCCAGGAAATGCTCCTGGTACTCATTTCTATTAGAGGCTGAGTTGACCCCAGGGCCATAGTGCGATCGGAAGGATTATGTCAATGAAAAATTCCAATGATACCAGCTGGGATCGAACCAGTGACCTTCCGATTTGTAGCACAGCACCTTAACCACTGTGCCACCACGGTCCCCAAGACTAATAATACCATTGCGTATTACTTCTTATTGTCTGTATTTGTTCTGAACAAATTAAAATAGGCTTCTGTTGATCAGCTGACAGTAAGAGATGAAGTAACAGAATAGGTAGAAATTTATTACATGAGCTTCTGAACGGCAAAGTGATGGAGGCCGTGTTTTCTTCGTTTGCAGAACTTAGCGTGCTTGTCAGCACTGACCTACCTTGATATACGCCATGCTCTGAGGGATAAACTAATAACTGTAACTTGCACAATGTCTCCTGTTCACAGATCTCAGCGTTATGATGCTCTAGAAGGACTTGTCTCATTTTTGTTTAAAGAATGGTGACACCACTTTTGTCTTTCAGCAGCTCATATTACTATGTTTTCTGTATCTACAGATCCAAGGAACTGTCACTTATGACTTTGTGACAGACCTTACTGTGGAAGTTGGATGGAAGCATTTATTGTGTTTACTACCTCTATTTTTCTGTTTTTTTTTGTATTTCCTAGGGCATCAATGATCTGGATTATTGGAGAATATGCAGAAAGAATTGACAATGCTGATGAACTCTTGGAGAGCTTCTTAGAAGGTTTTCATGATGAGAACACACAAGTTCAACTCCAGCTGCTTACAGCCATTGTTAAATTGTTTCTGAAGAGGCCTACAGACACACAAGAGTTGGTTCAGCAGGTGCTGAGTTTGGCAACGCAGGACTCGGACAACCCTGACCTGCGTGACCGAGGTTTCATTTACTGGCGCCTTCTGTCCACTGACCCAGCAGCAGCCAAGGAAGTCGTTCTGGCAGAGAAACCTCTGATTTCTGAGGAGACAGATCTTTTGGAACCAACACTACTTGATGAGCTCATATGTCATATATCTAGCCTTGCCTCCGTTTATCATAAACCTCCCACTGCATTTGTAGAAGGACGGGGAGCTGGGGTGCGCAAAATGCTGCCAGCCAGGTAAACTATCCCATACTGATGATGATTGCAGTCATGATTTTATTTTTACTCCTTTTAGTTTTTCACACACGTGCATAAGGATGCACTGAACAGTGTGTGGTTTACAAGATTGTGTATCATTTATTTCGTCCACATCACAGTTTTCCTCAGTACTGTGTAATAACTGAGGCATTGACCTGCTCTGTCTACACCTTTAGTATACTGGACAACACAACAGGGTGTCATTATTTCCAGATTGGTTTTTCTAGTGGATTGTCATTTGATCATTAAATTGCCAAAACATTTGTCTTTTTGTCTGACATTTGGTTACTTAAACACTGTTATTATAAGAATTGTCTTTGTAGGTGTAATGATTCTGGCATAAGTTTTTATTTTTAAAAACTGATACCACTATGTCCCTTAACTTCTTGCCCTCAGCTGTGTGCATCTCGATGTTATAGGTACATCCTGATAAACCATCACATACCATATTACTGATCCATATTGTGCCACTTTCTCTATTTCATCATAATCATTGTCATCATTAGCAGCAACAGCAACTGCATATAAGCCACCCAGGATTGTTCCTTCTTCATTGGGTTTGGTCTTTCCATCTTTCCCTTGGACCAGTCAGAGTGTATACACTGACTTCGGGAATGCACGTGTCATTCATTATAAATTGATTCGATGTTCATAGGGCTGTGCATCGTACTATTATTTCTTTAGTAAAACCAACTAGATGCACCAATGTATCAAATTTATTTCATTTTGGAGTGACATTCTACATGTTTTGGATGGTCTTTCCGTCCATCATCAGGAGTTCAAGGCTGTACATACAGCAACAGGCATCTGTCAAACAGATACTGCTGTCTGCTTGCTAGTGGGTACCTGCTAGCAAGCAGATAGCAGTATCTGTTTGACAACTGCCTGTTGCTGTATGTACAGTCTTGAACTCCTGATGATGGATGGAAAGACCGTCCGAAACATGTAGAATATCACTCCAAAATAAAGTAAATTTGATACATTGATGCATCTAGTTGGTTTTACTATAGAAATTATAAACTGATGTGTCCACTTGCGTCCCTTGGCTTTATAATCTGAATTTCATATACTCTTATATGGGATCACAGCTTGATGTTATGACAGTTCTGTTTGTGTGCTTGCAATGATCTGCATTTCTGCAGAAAATATCATACATGGGTTTCATTTTGAACAGCATGTCTTGTTTTTGCTGCCTGGTGTCACTGCAGAACCAGGAATGTGAAAATGCTTCATTGGCTTCTTCTCATACAATGGGAGGATAATTTGTGTGGAAATTATAGGGTCAGTTTACCAGCAGAATCTTACATTGTCATTTCTTTCGGTATACTGTTGGACCACTTAAGTGTTGTAGGTGGTGCTATCAATTGTTGTGCATTTTATTTGTTTATGGCAGTGATTGGACTCTTCATTAAATAATTGTACGAGATCACCACCAGTAAATTCAGTAGCTGTTGTCGTAACTGACTCCAAGTTATCACTACTTAGAGTTGTTTGTCACTTCATTTTTTATTTGGTGTGTACTACTATTTTTTCCATCTCAGTGGTCACTGGTATCTGTTTTGCTACTTCTGTCCTTGCCGGTACCTGTTTCATTATCTCTGCTGAGGGCAACTGTTTGTATGAACTAGTTTTGCTGCTATCACTGTCCAAAATTTTCTGCTTCGTACTTGTTATCATCAGACACGTCAGAGAGGAGTGTCTTCATCAAGCAAATTATCATCATGTTCTGTAAGTCTCCTGTAGAATTCATGTTTCCTTCTGATGGACGCTTAAATTGAAAATAGGGCACAGTTCAGATCAGAGCAGTGATTCATTTGTTTTTTCATCTGTATGCTTTTGCGTGGTGTTCGGAAGTGCCTATATGTATTAATTAATTAATTCCATTGGCATGTGCAGAATGCAAGGATTCCTTGCTGTTCTCAGGAGCTTTTTCCATTCCTCTCTGTTATGTACATTTTCCTGCCACCCTTCTCCACCAACTATTTATCCATCTTCTCTCATCTCATCTTGCCATCTATTTCTTGGTCTTACTCTCAATCTTTTTGTTCCCTTGTGGGAATTATATTTTTTCCATTCACTGTACATGCCCAAACCAACATAATCTATTTAACCTTACTGTCTCTATTGAAGTAGTTTTTTTAACTCTTGCATAAATTTCTTTATTGATTAATATCCTCCAATGTGTATTAATGGGGGACCTGAAAATCCTGTTCCATGCTGCTAGTAACCTTGAAGCAGCTCATGAACCAGACTAGCTGATGTGTACACTGTAAGAAACCATAAGAATGTGCTACCTGTCAGCACTGTACTGCTTGTAAATAACACCTTTCCTAGTCACCTTACAGGTTTTTTACATTTCTTTTTTTGTCATAAAGTTCCTCAAAATAATAATAGATTGTGCTGTTTATAGCTGGCGGAACAGGTTCCTCTATAATGTTCAGTAAACTGTCCCTTTTACAATGGTGCAGGGGTTTAAAGCTGTGATGTTCATATACCAGCATTGTTCTGTACAGATCTGAATGCAGCTCTGTAGACATCAGATTATGTAGAAAAAAAGAATACATTTTTCGTTTATTCGTCTCTGCCATGTTGTTATATATTTTATATACTTTACCATATGTATGCTGTACATAAATGAGTGTGTTGTACTCACATATTCTAGAGCTGGTTCCCAAGAGACAGGACTGGAGACCACTACAGTGGTTGCTGACCAACCAGCAGTTATCCCTGCTCTAGATTCCCTCATTGGTGACCTGTTGAACATGGATGTTAACGCTCCAACAGTCCCAGTTCCAGCGGCAACTAGCGTCTTCTCTCCACCTTCTGTTGATCTTTTGGGCGGAGGTCTTGACAGTTTGGTTAGTTTTGTATTCACGTTTTAACTGACAGAATGTTCACATGCAGATTTGTGTCATTGGGAGTGGGCAGGACACAGTAGCAGATATATAGGCCTTCTTTAATCTTTTTAGTTACAATGCATATCTACATATGGTAGATTGTAGGATATGTCATCTGTCTTGTGAAATTGATTTTGTATTTCAGATTCATAGGATTTTCAAGTTATTAAGTAAATACAGTCATCTGTCTACAGCTATTGATGAAGAAAGTGTAAAAATGTTTAATTGTGCAAAGAAGAACGAATTAGATAACATGTGTTGTAGTAATATGGAAGTATGAATGAAATCTTCATCCATACTGTGTTACACACCTTACAGATAAGTGGAGTGAATGCATTATTTAATCCTGTAGTTGAAAGGTACATCAAATTTTTATGCAGCTGGGTGGAGATGTAGGTGCAACAGGAGCAGCTGCAGCTCCTGTTTCTCAGTCAACTACGGGACTTCTTGGAGACATCTTTGGATTCTCAGCTACGCCTTCATCATACACACATCCCAAGACTAACTGGCTACCTGCTGAAAAGGGCAAAGGACTGGACATATGGGGAACATTATCTCGAAGGTACACAGTTTGTATGTTTCTGTAGCTGTTTTCATGAATTAGAAGCAAAATTTGATGTTTCGCAGCATTGCTTCATGCACCTTACATGCAGGCCTGCTGTGGGTGAACAGATGAGCCGAAACTTTCATCATCATCATCATCAAGCTAACATGGAGTTGGGCTACTTGTTTTGACCTATTCTGGTCTCACGCACCTAGAAGTCACTTTAACGGTGTGCCCTAGTTCCTTCTCCCTTTTGGTCTGTAGTTTATTATCCTCAGTAATCTGTTATGATATTACCTGTTTGTATGGTGCAACCAGTTTCTTCTCTAGTCCTGAATTTTACCCAAAACTGGGGTTGTATTTAATTCCTTTGCCATCTCTGTGTTTGTTTTATAATCGGTCTGTGTATCCTGCATGTATTTCATCTCTGTTACTGTTATTCTTCTTTATCTCGTGCATTAATGGTCCAATTTTCAATAGCATTTGACATTCATAGGGCCGTGCATCATAATTTTATTTCTATAGTAAAACCCAACTAGATGCACCAATGAATCAAATTTATTTTATTTTGGAATGACACTTTACATGCTTCAGACAGTCTTTCCAGAAAGACCGTCCGAAACATGTAATGTGTCATTCCAAAATAAAATAAATTTGATACATTGGTGCATCTATTTGGGTTTTACTATAGAAATTTCACTACCGTATAACAAAGCTGGAAGGGCCAGTATATTGTATAATTTTAATCTTGTTTTCTTCAAAGTTTCCTGTAGGTAGAACATACACGGTATAACTGCCGTGAATTGGCAGCAAGAAAGCTAGAACTCTTTGCTGCTAATTCATGGCAGTCATAATGTGCAATAAAAGAAACTTGTTAGAGTTGGTTTGTATTCCAGACTGTACTGGCACAATAACATCAGTTCTATAACATTATTGTTTGACCTTTTTTATTTGTTGTTGTTGTTGCATTTTTGCTTGTTTGTTTCTTCATTTGTTTAATTAATTAATTAATTAATTAGTAATCTGTTACCATACTTAATGGAGGAGGTGCCTACGTTAAGGGAGATCAGTGTCGCTCCCATTTCACAACTTTGTATGTTTGCCGTGTTGTTAGTGCATGCTGCAGTTGAGATGGCTTCCACATCCTATGCAACAATATTCATACTAGGTTCCATAAAAATGGGTAAATCAATTCAGACATGCACACGAGCAACAATCGTTTGGGAACTTACAAAAGTGTACTGTCATTTTGAAGTGGCAATGCAAAAAAATAATTATTTATATGTCTCATCTCAGCTCACTCATCTTCAGTGTTTTATCTCTGGACTGTATTTGTAGTTTAATTTCATGTCTCTTTTGATTGTAAATTCACAGAAATGGTCAGATCCAGATGGACTTCACATTTACAAACAAGGCTATGCAGGCAATGGCTGGGTTTGCAATTCAGCTGAATAAGAACAGGTGAGTGTGTTACATACGTGTCATGAATGTAGGTACATTCATGCCCCTGCAGAGCAGCAGTTGAAATCAGTTTGTCTGCCTGTATGCATGTAACAGCTCAAGAACTGCTGAATGGATCTTTATGAAATATGATATGGGACAGTTCATGAAAGATTGTCAAGGCATTTGGTTTTCCATTCTGACCAGACAGATGCAATGACCACTTGACACAAAGACCTCTTGCGTTTCTGCTTACGTGAGCAATTGCATCCCTGTTCTACATATGCAGAGTGCCTGTCATGCCTATCATACAGACACAAGTTACAAAAATGAAGTTAGCTTATATCATTTCAATTCCATGTTCCAAAATTGAAAATTTTATTCTCCAGATTGACTTGCTTTGTATCCTAGCTGCACTACTACAATGGCGTATAATAGTACCTGCATATTGATTGTAGTACCTTTGCTAGGATTTGTGTAGGAGTGAACACACCAAAATGGTTATTCTGTATGTACATTTTTAAGTTTCTTTAACCCTAATGTAACGTGTAATATTTATGTTGTGAATGACATCTTTTTCAGTTTTGGCTTGACACCAAATGCAGCCTTGCAAGTGATGACACCACTTCCTCCGAGCATGTCACACGAATGCTCGTTGCCTTTAGCAACCACAGGCGCTGTCCAGCGTATGGAGCCTCTTAACAATCTGCAGGTATCAGAGTATTTACAATTTCTCCCGTGAATCTTTATTTAATGGTGAAGAAAATTGGCTTTTAAAGGAAAAGCTTATGTTACTTGTTGTGAGTGCTGTTCTGTTTATTTATTCCACCGTTTCATGTAACTTATTTATCCATCCTTCTGATGAACCATTTGGAGTATACTGCTGTTGGCTGCTGAGCCACAGTACTAGCAAACTCAGCTAGCCAAGTAGAGAAGCAAGAATTTAAAAAAAAATGTTTGAGGTTAAATCCAGATATTTACTCTTTGGCTTTTTTTTTTTTTTTTTTTTTTTTTTTTTTTTTTGGAAAGGGGGGGCCTCTTATTCATAAGGGTAATCGGGAAAAAAAAGATTAAATATTATTAAGAAAGGACTGTTTTAATATTAGTATATTAAAATCGCACAATCTTATAACGAAGTGTTTACTCTGAAAATTATGCTATACTCATCTACAATAGGGGGACCGCAGTAGCACAGTGGTTAAGGTGCTACAAATCGAAAGGACGTTTCTTCGATCCCAGCTGGTTTCATTGGAATTTTTATTGACAAAAAATCCTTCCGATCGCAATATGGCCCCGGGGTCGACTCAGCCTCTAACAGAAATGAGTACCAGGAGCATTTCATTGGGGTAAAGGCGGCCGGTGCGTTAGGCTGACAACCTACCACCATTCTGTGCCGTTGTCATGAAATCTGGGAACCTTAACTTCCTGGAACCCTTTGGGCCACCCCAGGCCTGTAACGGGGCTGCTTTACCTTTACCTTCTAAAATAGTCTTACGTATTATGAATAAGTCAGTAGGGAATGCTACTTCGAATACATAACACACACATCGAAATCAAATACTTCTTTCTTTCTTTCTTTTTTCTTTCTTTTTTCTTTCTTCCTTCCTTCCCTTCGTTTTCCCCCCTCAGTCTGACCATTTCTACCTTCTCACTGTAGGTGTACAGGGTTGTTGTTGTTGTTGCAACTGATCGCATTCGGACACACCACAATCGATAGGACTCCTCTGGACGAGGGATCGGCCTGTCGCTGAGACCTCTACTTGACAATAAACGACACTCACAACAGACAGCCAGCCATGCCCCCCCCCCCCCCCCCCCCCCCCCCCAAAAAAAAAACCACACAAAAACCACCCCAACACCCCCCCCCCACAACACACCGCCACCCCACGACCGCACAAACCACCGCAACCC
>Ga0123352_10021080_pt1 | contig 10386 bp, 7 predicted proteins | sample TergutLab28metaG_FD_89700 | JGI IMG/M metagenome (GOLD analysis project Ga0123352, IMG submission 89700) | Labiotermes labralis P1 segment gut microbial communities from Petit-Saut dam, French Guiana - Lab288 P1 | ecosystem: Host-associated > Arthropoda: Insects > Digestive system > Gut ... | reverse complement strand
GGAACATAGGACGACCGAAGAAGAGATGGAGGGACCAACTTCATCTTGAGGATCAAGGAACAGGAAACACACCTAACCCTTCAGGAACATGATGATGATGATGGTATATATATATATACTGTACATAAATGTATACGTACTGTGCATACAGTACGTATATACTCTGCAGATCCATATGCCCACTAGTGATATAGTTGTACATTATACGATAGGATCGTATAGGATGAGATTTTCAATCCCCTAATACCTGAAATACACTCTTTCAAAAATTGGGAATTATGTGTTCCATTTGCGCGATGGTTTCCAGAAAAGTAACTCTGGCATAAAACGAGATCTATCTGTATTCATTTTTGCACTTTCCTACAACATATACAGCTCTTCCTTCATTTACTCTCGTAGTGTGAACTGACAAAGTAAAGATAGAACAAATAAATGATGATGTTGAAAACCCAGGGTGTTACATGTGTGTTATGGCACATCCGGTAAGAAACTGAGTTCACGCAAACTGCCCCAAGATTTTTGTTCTTACTGGTTCAGTGAGAAAACACAAATGTTTCAAGAAACAAAACCGGAGCAATAGTGAACAAATCTCTAATCCTGTGTCAGTGGCATTTCGAGAGCCTAGTAGCATTTCAGAAACAAATATCGTTACTTCTTGCAGCAAGAGCTTCTCCTCATACAAGAAGTCTACATTCTGTTTACCTGACACAGTCGACCGACTTCTCCCAGAAAGTCTGACATTTAATTCAGTCACCAGTTTCGAATGCTCATACCGGTACCGAAGCTGTTTGTACACCAAGCAAGCAACGAATACTGGGCCTATCATCAAGACAAGGTACGGACCAGTGGTGCTTGTAGTTATGGACCATCACCTCCAAAATACCAAAGATAAAGTCTGAGGTAACAATTTTACGAAATCCATAAAGCTGAGTCACTCATCGTCGACAAACAATCAAAACGCTTACCACCCTTTGCGGAACAAGAAGATTCATTACCGTATTGACCAGTACCTTTCACTAGCTAACAAATGCTCACAATTGTAGGAGAGTGACAATATAATAAAAAACAATAACTCCTATATGCTTTGGGCCTTACTGGCCAAACATTAGGAAGTACAATAAACTGCACATAACGGTTGCAACAGTTGGCAAAACTAATTTACCACTTCATGAGTATGAAAGAAAGGTTGTACAAAACAAATACAAAAACAGCAGCAACCGTTTTATACAGTTTATTATAATCCCTGATGATGACCCAATAAGGCGCGAAACATGTAGTAGTTGGTGGTTTTTATTATATTATTTCAACTACAATATAATTGGTGAGTTCGGTAGCTCAGTCGATGTAGCGACTGACTACGGGCTGGACAGTCCGGGATCGAATACCGGTGGGGACGAGAATTTCCGTCCGTCCCGACCGGTCCTGGGGCCCACCCAACTTCCTATGCAATGGACACCGGGTCTTTCCCTGGTGTAAAGTGCGGCCGGGGCGTGCTGCTGACCACTCACCCCCTTCTAGTGCCGCGGTCATGGAAGAGTAGAACTATAACCCTACCTACCCTCTGGGTCACACCGGGCCTGTAACGGGAACACTTTACTTTACAACATAATTGTGCGCATTAGTTGGCTTAAAATGTAGTAATTGAATTGAAACGCACGGAACGGAAAATATGAAAGTCTGTTGCTCCTTCCAATAGCAGTCCAGTAGTCTCAACTACAGCCACCAGCCCCCGCCCCCCACACCACACTAGGCAACCCCTCCTCCTGGGGGATCATTTCGTGGTCTGTGTTCCGTAGTGTAGCGAATAGATTACAAGACAGACGGTGCGGGCTTCGAATCTCGATAAAGACATTTTGTTCTCCACAACATCGCGACCGATTTTGGGGCCCAACCAGCCTCCCACACGACGGAAACCGGGTTTCTTAAACGGTGCGTGATGATGACCACCCACTCCCTTTACAGCAAAGGTTAAAAATGAGTGAAACTATAGATCTCTACAATAAAGATCAATCAGCTAATGCTGCTAGGGAAATCGTCGGTGTTGGCTCTAGATTCATATGATAGAAACACGCATTATATCCAATGCGTATGCAAAATGCAGACATATTAAATATTAAAACAGGTTGTATGTATAGCAAACCACTGGCCGTTTAACGGTTAAATATTTGGAAGACTGTTTATTTTAATAACATGAACATACAATCCATTCATAACTACTTCCGTAAGCCTTTTCTGGTAATCGAAATTGTACGTTAACAAAAGCATATAGGAATAGTGCGAAGGCTCATGCCAAAAGCTGTGCTCACGATGAGGCAGCAAATTTCAATAGGCATTACTGTCTGCAAGCAGCACGTGCTTCTGTGACTTCTCTATGTGGTGAAGGAATGCAGTGCAGCGCGTTTAAAATGGAGATGACTGATAAGATCTGTACCGCGTTCCCTAATGACGGTCCTACGACTACGTTTTACAATCACCGCGAAGCTATTCAATTCAAATTTGAGTCAATTGTTGGATATTGCACTTCGTTCTGCCATAAAGGGTTCGCCTGATTTACTCAGCCACGAGTTAATGATCAGATGACGCAAGTAATGTTTGCAGGCCGACAATTTAGTGAGCCACATAGCGTCAACGGTATTCTCATCATTGACAAATCGAAAGCTACCTCCAGGAATGGTTCCTACTGACTTAGCACCTAAGGCCAGACTCGCCGATCCCGATTACCGCGCGATCTAAGGTGTCGGTCTGCGGTCGTTTTTTTTTTTTGCTAGGATTGCGGGTTCGAATCTCGAAGCGGGCATGGATATCTCTCTCTTGTGAGTGATGTGTGTTGTCAGGTAGGGGTCTCTGAGACGGGCATATTACTTTTCCACAGGGGTTCTACCGAATGTTGTGGGTCTAACTGTGTGTGATCCCAAAACTTCAACAATGATGAGTCCCAGACCCACTAAGGCTTTCGAGCAATAAAAATAGGCCAGACCTACAGGTACCTTGCCCATTTAATTCCAGGAGACAAATTAATGCCTCCCAATCAACTACACGTATTCCATCGAACACAACAAACGCTTATTTAAATTCGAGTGGTGTCTTTACATGTACGCTACATATTTTCGGGTTGGGGCGAGATTTTCCGCACTTGTCCAGACCGGCCCTGGGGCCCACCCAACTTCCTGTACAATGGGTACCGGGTCTTTCCCAGGGGTAGAGAGCGGCCGGGTCGTGACACTGAACACTAACCCCCTTCTGGTGCCGTGGTCAAGAGAGAGTAGAGCTATACCTCTACTCCCTCTATGGGCCGTACGGCCTGTACAGAGCCTCAGTGCCTGTACAAGGGTGCACTTTGCCTTTACTTACATGTTTCGGCCCTTTCTCAGGCCATCATCAAGCATGTCAATACAAAAATCCCACAAAGGAAGACACAGCTAGCTAAAATCTAAAATTGTTTTCGGGCACTGGATTTTTTTTTTTGTATTAGTAAATTTGGCTGATGGAGAAGCATTTTGAACCTAAATTCTAGCAAACTTGGGAACCAGTCCTCTATTACTACATTGCTTGTTAAACTATACTTCATAATCGCATTTTAAGATGTTTCTTTTCAGATTCCTGTACCAAATGTGGAATAATACTGACTGGTAACAGCAACATTTTTGGAAGCCATCCTCTTGTGTTAAATAAATGCTTCCTATTTTTACGTACTTGCAATTTTTTTAATAACCATTTCATCAGTGATGTATTTGAACATTCTCGATCACATTCAAAGAGTCGCAACTCTTTCGCTCGACAGACGGAAGCACCGAAGTTAATTCTTAAATGGCAGGTAATTATTCGCGGTTGAAAAGAAAAACACTTATAGAGTTTATGGTCGCTGCAGGCGAGTTGCCTTCATGAACCTTTGTTCAGAGTGAATTATGAAGCTACTGTGGATGTGCTTACTTTTCGACAAAGGGTGATGTATTGTTCTTGAACTAGAGCGATGCATCACAACATTCCGCTGGAAGAAGAACTGATATACAGGTACAGTCACACAACAACAGATTAACAACTTTTCACCCTACCTGCCCTAAACACAGTGAAATGGGAATTATTAAAGATAATGTTCTTCAAATTTCTGTGCTCGTTCGCTACCAAGAGTACTGTGACATGCACATGGAAAGACAGGGCAAGCAATTGCCACTTATATTTCGTACCAACACGATAAAGGAAGTGAGGATTTTCTGTAGCAGATTGTCACGGGAGATGAAATCTTGGTCAAAATATTTTTAAACCCAATCTGAACAGCAAGCGATAAAATGGCGCCATATGACGCACGCAAGGAAGCAAAAATTCAAGAAAGCTCAGTCAGCCGGAAAACCATGATGACAGAATTTTGGGATGGGAAAGATGTTATTCTTGTGACCTTGCTTAGGCGGGATAATAATTAACCCCGACCACTACACTGAAAATCTGAGAAGTATGGAGGCTTGCCTTTGTCAAGTCTGTCCATCAAGAAAGGTGTCTGAATTGTTACTCCTCCACGACAACGTCAGTCCGCAGACGCCACCGCCATTTCGGATGGACAGTGTTCTCACATCCACCCTACAGTCCTGACTTCGCAACATCAGATTATCATCCCTTTGGTCTTCCACACAAATGAAAATCAGCCTGCGAGGACAATTTAGTGCCAACAGAACACGGTGAGTCAGTGGCTGCGGAAGAGGAAGACCAGCTCTTACTGGGCAGGAATAAAAGCTTATGGTCAAAGCTGTAAAAGACTGTTGAAAAAGATGGAGACAATACTAGAAAGTGATTATGCCTTCAGCAATGCTGTAGTGAGGTTCTGGGAAACTTTCAGGTGACAAGTTTGTAAAGAGCATAGAATAAAAATTAGGCGATATTAGTGTCTGAGTGCCCCATGTAAAACTACTGAACACGGAATCGGATCTTGTAGGATATTACAGTGCGTTAATAGTCAATCGGATATATCAACAGCAACATAGATCCCTCATCTTCTAATGTCTGATGGTCGAAGACATGATCTTGAACTTTTCCATCCTTGAATATGAGGACAGTATGTTGTAACGAAATATCGGGTTCCGATTGCTCAGTGACGTAGCGTCAAACGACTGAGAAATCAGAATCTTTATTAGCTATTCCGCCACGATAACACTCCAAACTCGCAACTGGTGAAGAGTTACAAATTTACGTCATTTCTTAACATTTTGCTAGTCGCATTCAGAAGGAAAAACTTGATTAAGGCACGTTAAGGTCTGACAGACTGGCGTACATTTAAAATGTTGGCTATTCAAAATTTCAGGTTGTGCCTCAGAGAGAATACGATCCATTTCTGATATACAAAGCAGTTCGTTAACCTTTAGACGCCTAACGTCCAAGTATAGTTGACGTACCGCACCGCTAACCTCTAAAGTTGCATTTTATATGTTTATTCAACAAATATAGGTACTGAATATTTTAAACATGGTGTATACTCTCCGTTTTTTTCTCTTCAAAATGCAGTTTGTTTCATAATTCTAACGTATTTGGTCCATGTATTATTCACATTTTATATACAGGGTGTTCTAGAATTAAAAAAATAATTCCGGCGCCAAAAGGTTAATACTGTTAGGGAGACTGTCGGTATTCCTTAAGACAGTTACATGAGAAGTGTAAAGTTCTGTGTGGATTCAAACTAGACACCTCCCACATGCAGTTCATAGCGTTATTGGTCACCAAAATGTTTGGTCACTTTTGATGATTATTCTGAAGTCATCAGATAAAGTGCAATGAATATTTTAATTATTTTTTTATTTTGTACTATGACCAACAAATGCTAAAGTTGTAGTTTAAAAACACTCAGTGATTTACATCGTTAGGTTGAGTTGGTGCTGTGGCAGCATGTGGCAGTATGTTGCCACAGTACCAACTCAACGTAACGATGTAAATCACCGAGTGTTTTTAAACTATAACTTTAGCACAGAACAATGTTTGCTCTCAGAGGATGATCGTATGATCGAAACATGTAGGAGAGTTTGAAGTGTTTTAATGTGAATTTTAGATCATTAAAAGAATATATGTACATTTGTTGGTGTTATTAATTAAATAAATTGTAAGGGTGAAGTTCCTGACCATGACTTACGAGTATGATAAACAAAACAGTTGACCACAGAGCGGTTATGTTAAACTCCACAGTAAAGCCAACATTTCAAGATAGACTGACAAGCTTATGTGAAATTTCAGCTCGTCTATAGCGGTTCTACAGTGGTGCATCACAATTTGAATTATTCACCATTTGCTCTCTGCCAATAGCCCGAGTTTAGAATACGAAAAAACCGACGTGTCTGTTACAACATCAGTTCTCTTTCTCAGGTGAAAGAGTCAGATAAACACTTATTAATATAGGCCCGAAGGGCAGAGCCATAGTCGGAATCTTCATCGAAACTCTCCGAAACCTTCCGAACACTCCGTTAGTACATGTTAATAGGAGAGAAGAGCCAACTCTCAAAAAGTCGTATACATCAATAAAACTTCGTAAAACGCCGATAAGAATATTGATATGAATCTCGTATTTAATTCTGGATACAGATGTCGCATCATGCAAGATGACTCCCTCATTCTTATTAAAGCCACATCGTCACGTGTTTGAAGCTGGTGACCGATTCCCATACAAAACAATGGCATTCATTCCACAGGATACTACGCGGGTGGAATATTTCACACACAGACAACACTTCCCTTACTTACTTTTTGTTCCACACGTTGTATCAATGTCCACACGCATGGAAATATTTCTCAGCTGTGTCACAAAACGTGATGAAACACCAAGGTTCGGGTAATGTAAAGTTAGAAAACAAAGCAAAATGTATATATTGCAAAACAAAATTTCACAGACCTTAGAACTCAGGTGACTATCTTAAAACGCAAAACTGTTCCTGCGTTTTCGGTCAGTAATAAAAACGGAAGCTGAATAACAAATTTTTGAACTTCGACACTAAATGGATGTCAGTGGTGGGATCTGCGCTTCGACCACGTTATCTCAACAGAGAGACGCCCATGCAGTAATTAAATAGGATAACATATCTCCACGTTACAGAATTTTCCACAAGCATTCGCTATTTTCTCTCGTGGACAAAAAAAAAGCCCTGTCCAATCAGAACTGTATTATTTATTTCAGTGCTCACTGGATATTGTCCTTCGGTTGTTCAGTCGAACTAAACACCCAATCAACGTATTTCACAGTATACCATTTAAAGATATCTTGCACGCAATTTGAGGTGTTCACTGTGATGAAGATTCTTTTTTGATCTAGTGGTTTATTACGCCGTGTTACTAACGTTGAGATTTAGGATTAACACAATGCCATCAATACAGGTTTAAAGTACAGTCAGTTGAGCCCTACAGAGGTGGTAATTTCTTCAAAAACGCTGGAACCTATTAGTGGCTTCATTAATACTCCTCACAAAATATTACGCAGTGACCAAATCATAAAGAAGGTTATGGTCAGGACGGTACGTGGGGAGACGAGAAATACATAGAAGGTTTTAGTGGGAAAATTTAAGGACGGGGGCGATTTGGAAAATCTAATAATCGATGGGAGGACCATATTATAATGGATCTTAAAGAACCAGGAGGGAAGGTTGTGGACTCTATTGATCTGGCTCAGGAAAATAACAGGTGGATGTGTGTGTGGTGAACACGGTAATGAAAAATCGTATCCCATGAAATGCGAAGAATTTCACCCTAGCGCTACATCTCTTCAGATCAGAGGGGCAAAAATTTTCTGAAACTCTGGAAACCACCTCAAAATTCTAGGAGCCGGAATGGTGACATAAACCAAGTTTCATACTGAGAAGCCGCAAAAATTAGGGGTCATCATACAAAATTTAGTTGTCACGGCGACTTGGCGACCGGAGCCTGTGCACCCTTGTTTAAGACTGTAGCTTGTCTACGGGGTAAGTGCAAGTGACGATCAGAGTGTACATCCACCACAGCATAGCTCGACAAAAGATTGAAGTGTTTCTCAATCTCTTCATGCTTACGGCTTTTCACATGTTACATGCAATTAAATGCTAACGGGAAGGCATGATGTTGCGGTCAGTCTGGATACCTCGTCTCCCAGCATCAGTAAGAATTTCTATTAAATATTGTACAGTGAGTTTACAGAAGTTTTGTTGGCAGCCTAATACAATGTAACGTTGACCTAGCAACGTAAGCATCGGGATAGCATTATCTACGTGGACTGTGCCATAACAGGTATTTATTAGTGAATCTTATGTGTATTGGACCGTGCATGATCTTGATATTTGAATAAAGGTAGACCAACTTTGATGACACTTGCTTTATTATGTCAATTTACTGCTCAACATGTTTCGATGTTAATACATCAATCTTCGAGGGCTTGCAACTACTTGGTGCGTTATTGTGTAGGCTGTATTGTGGAAAATGCAAGCTACAAAATATCATATCGTCGCTTTACTCTAAGTTTTCTTCTCATTTCTTCCATCCCAGTCATCCTGGTGACAGGGATGGAAGAAATTATAAGAAAACTTACAGTAAAGCGACGATACGATATTTTGTAACTTGCATGTTCCACAATACAGCCTAAACAATAACGCACCAAGTAATCGCAAGCTCCTGAAGATGGATGTATTAACATCCGAAACATGTTGAGCAGTAAATTGACATAATAAAGCAAGTGTCATCAAAGTTGGTCTACCTTTATTCAAATATTCAGATATTTATTGGCTTTGCAGTAACAGACGACCACGAAGGCTAATTAATGACAAATACACGAAACTACAGACAACATATTTGTAAAACATGGGAAATTAACGAGCAGACAGACGCTTTGTGCGCATCACTTTCACAAGACAAGCTCCCAAACCAAGCATCACCAGCGACATAATTCCCTTAAAGGAAATCAAGTACAAAAATTTCATTTTCACCTGCATTTTTTGACAAAAGATTTAAGTTTTCTCATCTGTCGCACACGTGCTACATGCAGCTTCTGACTTGCATTCTAGAGGTGCCCGCTTTGATTCTAGACCGAGATACGAGCCAACTCATGTACTGGTGCCTTTACACAGTCCCCCATGCTTCCTCCATACTGCTGTGAATGATACCAAAACGGTAGACATTTCCTAACACGGATAATGACGTGATAAGAGCTAATCACGAGATACACGGAGAAAAAAAGACAAAAACAGAGAGAAAGGGGAAAGACTGCAGCGGAGTTGACGGGTGGGCCGATAGATATATTGACAGACAGGTAGGTGGGTAGGTAGGTAGGTAATAGACACATAGACAGATGATGGATGGATGGCTCCCATATATATATATATATATATATATATATACCACCTGCTTTAACACTAACAATTCCTATTTACTTCCAAACAATTTAGGCCTCGTTGCGCGTTTTGTATAAATCTTATAATAAATGATAAATGCTTCCCTGAACAGCATAAACTGGTTAGCCTCTGTAACGAAAATGCAGCGTGTTTTCTGCTCCCTGCAATGGGTTTTTAAATTTTATTTGAAAGGACTTCATGTTTCAAGGAATTAAAAACAGTTTTCCTAAATCTCTCTGAACGGGCTGATAAAAACCACGCCAGGACTTAACGTAACGTGTCCCGTGACCGCACGCACAATGGGAAGTACAGAGTCAGTAAATCGCAGTGCTCCGTCCGAAAGAAGAAGTTATCAGATGAATCATCCCTCAAATTGCACTTCTTTCGGGATTTTAAAGTCAGTTTGCAAGGTAGAAGCTAGAAATGTAGTGAATGTACAGTAGTGCTTAGCCCGACCAGGAAGGAGACAAGCTAATGTTTCTGTCAGAATGGCGTGGATTTCCTTAGGCGCCTCGCCTTGCAGGAAAAGAAACTTGTTGGCAGATCGCGTCTCGATTTTGTTGAAATCCTGCGCATCGTGTGACATGCTTCCGAGCTTGTTTCCTTCCTGGTCGGGCTAAGGACTTATCAGCACGCGGTACAAAGACACATATCATCTTCTGTTTCCAATCTGCCCACTGCAGTAAGAAACAAAAAAATAACAACCGGTTCTTCCCACACTTACAAATTTTACAACTGTTCAGGTCATAATCTTCCCCTGCCAACATTTTTCTCTTACTTTTTTATTATTTTGAAAAACTTCAGCTGCCGTCCAAAGTAATCTCAAGTCTTGGCGAAAAATTTCCCGAGCATCAAACTGAACGTACTCTTACCTAATTTTCTCACCAAGATAGACATGGTGTTCTGTGACTCCTATCCTGCGACATTTTAAATTTGTTACCATTCTTTAAGACCGCCTCTGTGGTCTAGTGGTCAGAGTTTCTGGCTACAGATACAGAGGTCCCGGGTTCGATCCCCGGCGCTACCAGATTTTCTGAGTAGTAGTGGGTCTGGAACGGGGTCCACT
>Ga0123352_10021075_pt1 | contig 10387 bp, 8 predicted proteins | sample TergutLab28metaG_FD_89700 | JGI IMG/M metagenome (GOLD analysis project Ga0123352, IMG submission 89700) | Labiotermes labralis P1 segment gut microbial communities from Petit-Saut dam, French Guiana - Lab288 P1 | ecosystem: Host-associated > Arthropoda: Insects > Digestive system > Gut ... | reverse complement strand
CTCTGGTCCACTATATATTACAGTGAAATTTTTCTTGTTGATCTCCCCGTGGCCTTGCCATCTAATTTCTTGTAGGGCTACAAGATCTATTCCTAGTTTTAAGACTTCATCGGCTATCTCCATTATCTTCCCTGGCTGCAGCGTAGTCTGAACGTTCCATGTGCCAAATGTCAAATCCGTAGTCCTTTGTCGTCGTCGGGTATTCATTACGTTCCGAGGCTTATTGTAAGGTTTCGTAACAATTATTTTTTTTTACGGGGTGTGGTTGTTAGCCTCACGCCCAACCCCCAACCTGGAGGACCAGGGTATCCCCTTTCGTCTGGGCCATCACCTTAGACCTGTCCAGCAAGGGTGGCCCTACCAGTATCTAATGCTACCGCTGGCATAGCTCTTAGGATCATTTGGCCACGCAAGCCCTCTCACTCGGCGGTAGCCTTATAAGAACCATCTAGATGCTACTTATTGTTTTATTGTATTTATGATAGGCTTAACATGTTTCGGGCACTATTATGCCCACATCAGGGCTCACGACTATAGTGCTGATTACCACATGGGCCGTCCGGTTCTTGGGCTTGCTGTTGGTTGGAAGTTAGGTGCAAGCAGGCTGGATAAGTGTCCGGGCTGCAGGCTATAGCTCCTGATGATGGGCATAATAGTGCCGGAAACATGTTGAGCCTATCATAAATATAATAAAACAATAAGTAGCATCTAGTTGCTTCTTATTCTTCAGTTATCACAACGATACACGGTCCAATACACATCAAATTAGAGTATGAGAGAGTTACCATTGGAGGACAGCCTAGCTCCTTAGGTTTTCAGATTATGGCGGCAGAAAACCGTAGAAGAGTTTAACTACCTGATAATTCATCATCATCATCTAGCTAGCATAGTGTTGGGCCACTTGTTGGCCCGGTCCTGTCTGACACGTTTAGAAGTCTCTTTAATGGTCTCCCCCGGTTTCTTCTGCCTATTGGTCTGTAGTTTTTTAGTATTCACTGTAACCTTACTTGGCATTCTGTTTATATGTTCGGTATTCCTGTATTTTGTCCAAACTGGGGTTGTGTTTAGTTATTTTGCAATCTCGGTGTTTGTTTTATAATCTGTCCAAATGTTTCGTGCTGTTTTTCTCATATATTTCATCTCTGCCGCCGGCTGTTGTACTTTGTGCGTCTCGCGCTTTAATGGCCCAATGCTGCATAATTGTGTTAGTGATTTCATTGTTCGCGCTTCTCAAGTTAAATTTTTGTTCCTCTTTATTTCTGCCGTCCTTTTTCAGTTTGTTGTATTGATCCAGCTTGTTTGCCCATCTGCACATGCGTGGCCTCGAACAGATCCCAATATGTGACGTCACTCACGCAACGTCCATTCTAGGAAAAGCATCCGTGTCAGTGCTACGTAATAAAAGTGACCGGCTACGTAGTTGATGACTGGTCCAAAATGCGGACTGAAGACTTAATTCTAATCCTGTGACGTGGGTACCATGGGGTAGTACCGGGACATGTGAGCTCGGTTGGGAATTCATTCTTAAGTCGTTACTACGCGTAGCGTTATATGAATATTATCCCACAACTGTGAAATTTGAAATCCTCAGCCATACAGGAAGAGAGGAAGAATTCCTAACAGTAATAATGGGTTGATGGTGTTTGTTTTTTTTTTTTCCCCCAGGGCATCCCCTGATATTTTATCTAATCACGGCAACTTTCGCGAGAACTTTGTCGCTTACGAAGCCTGCGTGTCCCAGAATTTGGGGTCTTTTTTCCCCTTGCAGTTCAACCTACGTTGTTTCGAAGAAGAGTCCCTGAGTTTTGACCATATCTGCTTAGTAGGCCTCTCATCGTGTGAAAACACTTCTTAACACACGACAGAACTCCCCGTGAAACATTAGAAATTTCACGTGGAATATTGCCCTATCAGGTTTCTTAGTTGTTATGGATCGTTCACATAAATGTTTTGTAGTGTCCCCCGCAAATAATAATCGCATGGATTCAATCCAGAGATCTAGGTGGCCACAGTTCATACTTTTTAAGCCATTCGTCGAATACCACTTTTAGGGAAACCAATGGGTGGCAGTGTCTTGCATGAAACAGCCGTACACACTTTCATATTTTCACTCTCTGTAGAATTGTGCCATAATTGACTGATTCTGGCCGTAGGAATTTATTTTTTAAAGAACCTGGACCTAACCATTTTGCGCGCAGTCTTTGCACACGAGACAGCACTGAGTCTGTCATTCGATATACTCGCAGTATTATGTATGTAACTGTTCTCTTACATGGCGCTTTTTACGCGGAATATCTTTTACAAAGCTTTGGGCGCCATTTTTCGCCCCCGTGTTGTATGCTTTGCAAAACTATTGCAGGTGAACAATCTTTGTTGAATAGAAAACATTTTCTGACTAGCCCTGACCTCCGTATGAGACGCAACATACGTCAGGGCGACCGTCTCACAAAGAAGAGGAGAGACTTGCTTTGGCTAGTTGAGCCGGTTTTTCCTCAAGTTAGGGGACCTGCTGTATGGAGATCCAAAACAAATAAGAGCATATACCCTCAATTTTTCCACATAATCGCCTTCGTAATTGAGACATTTGTCCCAGCAGTACCTCAAGTGGTCATATGTCGTGCAAAAGAAAGCAGATCCCGCGGGTTGCAAGCACCACCATCCGTAGACTTTATCTCATCGTGTCGGAAGTATTTCCGTTGGAATGCGAATGGCGTAAAGAGGTGGAAGTCGCCAGTGAATGCAATGTCCGGGTTATATGGCGGACGATTACATTTCCTGCAGAATTGCTCCAGGGGTTTGTTGTGACATAAACACCTAAAGGGCGGAGTTAACGTAGAGCGTGATCTGGTGTTGTACGAGCATTACAGGGTTCCTTTTTCGAATGGCTGCATTCAAGTACCTCAAGCCTTGTATAGTACGTGCCTACACTTATTGATACCCGTAGTTTAAGACCTCCAGCGGGGATTATCCCCATATGACGTTAACAATGCGTTCCACGCAGCAGACGCGTGTGTTTCCACTCCGTCGGTCCTGTCGTCGATGTTCAGGTGAACTACCAAATCGTTCCATTGTCAACGACGATGCAGCTGAGTTGCTTTGGACGCAGAGGAAGGTGCTGATGGCGTTGTGATGCGCGTAGGTTATTCTCTGGTGAGTTTCCGGATCACGGGGGGATGCACAGTAACCGTGAAGGAACAACCATTGAGCGCAGCGTTGAGGTATTTCGAGGGAGTCGGCCGGATGAAAAGCCCTGGCGTGTTCCCAGAGAAAGCGCGACCCTTCTTCCTGACAGTGCCGTTGCCCTATACGGCACGTGTCATTGTGCTCCACCACCCGAAGCAGTGTGGTTGGGAATACTCGTATTTATCAGGAAACACAGTACGGACCTTAGGAATAGCAGGTATCACGTCTTTGTTTTTTAATCAGTAGCCAAGTACATCGAACATGACGTGCGCCCGATTTCTTCTACACTTTGTTTGAATAAGTAGTGGATCGCTGGGACAATATTTTGCCCACCTGATCATTATCTCTTGCTCTGCCGGACGTGTCGAAGTAGGCCTAATAAACATGCGCGTAGCACACCCTGCGGTGTTACTGAACATCCGTGGTATGTATACAGGGACCTCGTTTTATCTGAAAAATATCGTTCATTCTGTCTGCATTCTTCCGCGCGTGCGGGCGGTCTGGTTTGTGGACTGCGTTTAATGTGACAAGCGAACCGACAGGACATAACACACGATAATATCCAGACAATATACGAATCGTGTATTATTTGCATTATGTGTACATGTAACATTTACGTACTTATTTAAATGTGGATGGATTATAACGCAGCTGAGTAGGCAATGAATTTTAATGCTCTTGTGTATTTCGTTCAGTGTTTATCTGTCAGGACCTTTCATAATTGCTGTACAGTGCCTAAGAGCTATTGACTGCTTCGAAATGTTAAGAAACAGAGATACATCTGACTAATAGACTGTCTGGCTAGAACATCCCGGTATAACTACTGATTTAATTTTAGGTATTGCAGTTCCATATTTTGTGCTCATTCGCCATACTGCCACTATGCATGTACAGTAACTTCAAAATTCTATTCCCATAGTGTCAGATTTTCTTCTTTTGTATCCAGATCCATATCTGTTCTTAGTTCAGTCGTATTCCATACAGTAAATCTGTGAGTAACGGAGTTCTCTTCGACAGAACTTGCAAATAATTTACTTCCCCCCCCCCCCCAAAATACTGCAAGTTCTTACGCGATTTTTTGGACGAGTAGGCCTGGGTGAAATTAGTGATTAATGGGAAGCCAGGACCATCTGCATGTTTCATTTCTGAATGTATTTAACGGATTTCGATTAAGTTTGATAGTCATGTCTTCTTCTTCTTCTTCTTCTCCTTCCATTGGCACTACAGCCCACTGTGGGCTTTGGCCTGTCGAACAATGTCCTTCCATTTCTTCCTATTTGCCACCAACTCTCTCCATCTTCTCACTCCCACCACTTGAAGATCTCTTTCTACTTCTTCATTACATCTTTTCCTGGGTCTTCCCCTTCTCGTCCCTACCAGTTCTGATAGTCATGTGTACACCTTATTCCAAACTCCCATGACGCCCAAATCAAAGTTTTTTGTTTATTTTATTAATAGCGCACAGTCAAACAAAACACACGTAGCTTGCATAGACCTCATTATGATCCACAGCTTTCATTTAACATCTTTGATATGGTGAATTTGTAATAAAATACAGGAAAAATTATAAAACATCTGAGCTTGTTATGCTGTCACATTTGCCACAGATTTGTCTCCCAAGGTCTTGTGCCAGTGCGGTATGCAAAGTAGCAGAGAGTGCATTTGGACGGTGTTCGTGACATTCAAGGGCCGTTTTTATGTAGATAAATGTAAACGTTTAAACCTTCCCATTCAGCTGCTTTGTTTCCAAGAGATTTGTTCCCAAGGCTGTAAAAAGGTAACAGCCTTGAATGGCGACGCCATAATACAGAGGGATATCCGTAGTAACATTACAATAACAGGATATACAGCTCGCTACGGACGGGGTGGCTGGTGGGGTGTATTAATTTTTGTTACATTAAAAGAGGGATACCAACTAGCTTCCTGTCCAGTGTATATTGAGGTTCGTTATGTGAGTAAATGGTACCTGAGCGTAAAGCTCCATACATTGCCGAGGCGAATGGTAGTTAGGCTTTTCTCTATACGCCGTTCTAACAAGGTTCTTTGTTGCAGGATAACTGAATTTGATGTGGATGAAGTAGTATTTTCAGTTTAAGTGACTGGGTACAGGCTGCAGTAATGGATTTCGTTTTCTGACAGGAAAATTGGAAAATCATTCTGGCCACCACCTTTAGGACATATAACTTATCAGTGGGTACGGGGTGATTATATTTAGAGCTAAAATGGCCGGAGCTGTAACTCCTTTACATGTGTTTGTGTAGTGATTCAGTAAATGCTAAATTCTGTTGTGTAATGGTAGGTGAAAGTTTAAGTCAGTTGAATTATGAAATAACGTCGGCAGCAAAGCCTACTACAACACGGTGCCTAGACTCAAGAACAGCCCATGGCTTAATCATTTCCCGGGATATCTCTGAAATGGCTCCGCAGTTACGTAATAGCAGGTCTGTTGGAAGGCAGCCAGTACCCAAAAACTGGATCGTCATCAGCATTACATTTCCATGAGATCCTTAAATCAACAAAATTGTGCAATATCCACTCGATGCAGCTTGCTGTCCGAACGGGTGTCGAGATGCTTCTTTGGTGCGTTTATTTGCTTTTGTTTCGCTTCTGGGAAAAGCTGAGAGATCATGAACTTATGCTGCCTGTTTCAGAACTAAATTAGTAGGCCCCGTGACGAAGTGGCTGAGCATACTGGTGTAGTGTTTAACGTTATAGGCTTTAACTGTACTGTCGTCCGGGTACCGGCTCTTTTAGCAGGTTCTGCTTGGTGTTTTTCAATATCTGTGGGAGAGTAGTCACACAACGCATAACGACGTTTCGGTCAACGACGGACCGCATATACGACGGTATAATATTATACTGTAATATTATAATACCACTGTGTTACAGTTGCCTCCAGTGTTCAGTACAGTAACATGCTGTACAGCCTACGAGCAATAAGCTATACGGTATAGCCTAGCTGTGTAGTAGGCTATGCTATCTAGGTTTGTGTAAGTACACTCTGTGATGTTCGCACAACGACAAAATCGCCCAACGACGCATTTCTCACAACGTATCCCCGTCGTTAAGCGACGCATGACTGTACATTACTTTCTAGTTGGGCATCATGGATACCTGTACTCCATTCGACTCTACGCCCCATAAACTTTCTTTCTTTCTAAGTCTGACCCCTTGTTCCTACATATTGTAGCTGTAGAGGGTTATTGTTGTACCTGATCACATTCGGTAGGATTGCCCTGGACGAGGGGATCGCCCGGCGCAGGGGCCTCGCCTATAAACTCTGAAGTTGAAAATATATCGATAAATCACCATACAGTGATCTACACAAATGCATCCGAACTTCGAGTCTGGTGATAGCATGTCACTGAAACGACAGATTCTCCAACAAAATAAAAACAATTTCTTCGCCGTAATAGAGACAGTAACCATCCTAGAGACGTACAGGTGAGTGTCCGTCAGAACATAGCGACTGGTGCTCGGAAGGTGCTTCTGTCTGCTGAGCGCCTTCGCAAGACGGTAGCGCAAAAAAAAAAAAAGGTCTTAGGCAAAGTAAGCCCTTCTCATGAAACGACTCGCCTCCCATTGGGCATCTCTTTCGTGGAGGTTTATAGTGGGACTTTTAGTAACACGTCGACCACGTTCAGATTTAGTTCAAATATCATAATAATAACTTCGCATGAAGACCAACAAAATTTTATAACACCCCACCGAATTTTTCTTGGGTTTAAAATACTTCACATAACTGCAGAGAAAAAGATATCATTGTTGTCAGATATATTTTTTTTTCGAAAATCTTGCCATTTATTAACAAAGAACAAGAAATATGGTAGATCCACAAAGGCCAAAAAAAAAAAATTGCCAGTGATTTAAGGATCATATGGCGCCACGTGAATACGATTTCCTTGCAAGATAATTGAGACAAATAGGCCTAGAAACAAGTCTGGTCTGCAGTGCGGCGTACGAAAACTGAGAATCGCAATGAATTAACTGCAGGAAGATGGATAGGATCGTGAATGACAGCGGTAGTTCAGACAATATTTTTGTGATTGACAACAACAGTTCATAAAGTCTTGGCTAATTATTGTTGTGATTGACCGTCCTCTCCGTCTGTCTTATTTGACACGTCACAACGCGATGCCCACCCTTAAAAATAGAATTGTCACTGCCATATGTTCAGCCGCGTTTAGTAAAGCGTGAATAGTATTTTGTTCCGATGTGTTGTTTCCAGGCTTCGAATGTTGGTGCATTGTATGCGTAAGGGAATAAATGTGTGGAGAGAGTGTGAATTAGTGGTAACACTTTGTTTTCAAAACAGGTAAGTAGAGGTATTTGAATTAGAATAATACAGATTAATGGCACGCATCAGGACGCAAAGGTCCAAACTCAAGTTGGTGTTACGTTGCACGTACCTTTCCAATTTTGTTCGTTCCTTTCGTAACGTCTTCGTGCCGACGTCGCGCCCAGTAAATGTGCCGCGATATGCGTGAGAGAAAGCTGAATGTAGTCGCCGGCCGGGGCAGTGAAGCCAAAGAAGTTATAAGCGATCTTGAAAATATAAAAACGTAACCGTGTGTATCATTGTCACTGAAAGCTGGTGTCACAGTGCTTGTAGAAAAAGTCCGTATTCGCGTGGGGGCGTTACCTTTTCTGAGGAGAGGAACGTAGCGACTCCGTTTGTTACATTTTTTGTCATAATCATTGTTCTGGTGACATCATTTAGACGTATGATCTGCATAACCAAACCTGATTGGAGTTGACAGCGTAGTGCTTGGTTGTAGGGGATGACCCAGGACAGTACTTGTGAGCAGGCTGCCGCGTCGGCATGGATTCAAGACGAGGACTTTTGGAACGGTCACTGCGAATTGCAGCGGACCCTGCTTGTTCGCAGTTTTGGCTGTTTGCGGAAAAATTAATGTAGCAACCCGCGACCATCTCCTTGTAGATTCCACTCTGATTAGCGGTCGCACTTGCGTGGCAGTACAGGCAAATAAATGCACGTGCCCGCCTGTCTCATTCGCTGTCTCTTTAGATGTCGAGCGATCCAGAACGTACTTGATCTATAGGCCTACTGTTCACAGCTTTAGAATTGTTTTCCTCGCTCCATATATTAATAAACAAAATGCACTAATTAAATTAAGTAAAAGTTGTATTTCAATTAGTGCATTTTGTTGGTTAATATGTGGAATGTAAGAAAGTGCACGGTGTAAAAAACAAAATGTTTGCCTCGTGTTTTCACTTTCTGGGATGAATGATGTGTACGTGCTGTTAAGGGGCCTAGGGATAGAAAGAAAAGTATAGTGATATGTCTGTTAGAGAAAGTGGGGTTGGTGTTGAAGGTGGACGGGAGAATGAGCATTTCCGCCGTTCTACGCCATAAAGGCGTAAACGAATTCATAATTCGTTTCATCAGCAGGAGTGAACGTAAGGAGGACAAGCTATAAGGGCACTGCTACATCCAGTGCGTAATTTTCTTGTGCGAGTCATTGTGATCCATGACAGGGCCGCTCGTGCGTGCGCGCGTTTTTGCGTGGTAGGAAGGTAAGACACAGGAAGGGTTGTCAGTCCGTGGTGCTGTTATGCACACTGGCAGTAAAGGTTGGTTTGAAAACTATCCGAATTCCAAAAATCTATAGAGTTCAAGGTCCTTCTTGTCCACCATAATGCCCAGGGGCATCTACAGGTTCTTGGTGTCGCCCATCCGAATATCCAGTATCCGTCGTCACTACCACACCTGCAGCCGCTGAACCAGGCAATCGTCAAAACGTCACAACATTCCAGAGCTATTACACCCGCCCCACCTTCCACATTATCTTGGATGCAGGTGAGGAAAGCGTTGTTAAGGTTACTTGATGCTTGCAATCGTACAGCATAGAAGATTGCAGAGTAAGTAAGGAAGGGTCCCGGTAGAGGCTGTAGTCCACGACCCCGAATGGCTGGCGTACTGGCAGGATGCAGTAAGGAACAACAGCATGTTAGCCAGTAAAACTGCAGGAGAATGATTCCCGTATTTGGAGGAGGTTGATGTCCAGGTAGATCTCGATTCCCACTTTGCTTAGTTAACTGAGGAGGAACTTAACAGCCGACATCACTCAGTGAACCACTAGACGAGGAAGGTACACTGACGGAAAGTCCTTAGCTTACTACTACTACTGCTTGTAAAGCGCTGCAACCTAAATAAGGTTCTGGCTTGCTCAACCACTTTCTTCCAACTATCTCTGTTCTGTACTACTTTCTTCCAATTGCGTATGTGTATGCTGTTTATATCTTCCAAAGGCTGTACATCGCAACGCCCTGGTTGCTACCCTGTCTACGCCCCCCAACGTTGCCAGGCGGCTAAAGCGCCGATGGCCATCTGATCTTCATACCGTGACCGGCGACTAACTTGAGCCTACCGCCCCGTGGGGCCCGTCGGAGTCTCGTCGATGGATGATTACTCCCTCCCGTTGTCTCTTACCTCACATTTGCTTATTGCTCCACTTGTAGTAGATTGTAAATTTGCAGTTCTAAATAATAATGAAAAAAAAGTCTTCCAAAACCTCATTTTCTCAACGTGTTTTAGGTCTTCCAATTGATCTTTTAGACATGGGTTTCCATCTCTTAATCTTCTGCACAATATTATCTTCAGCCATTAGGTTACTACAAGTGTTCTGAAGAAAGGTCTCCAGATGACGGAAGGCCTAGTCGGTCATGTCTTGAAGGTCAGCCATTTCGTGTAGAGCTGTCTTAAATGTAAACACGAAACTGGAGGATTGTAGCATCATGCAGGTAGGTGTATGCAGGCGAAGGGAACCAGTGGAAGTTACCTCCAAGTCTTACATACTCTCTCCTCCCCCACCTACCGCCATATACTCTACATCGGCCTTTCTTCACCTGACAACTATAAGCTGACCACACCGACGTCGTTCTAATAAACATACAAACGTTTTACTGTTTTTGTTAATGACTGATTTATATGTCGTGTTTCGTGTGTTTAGTTTCTGTAATAACGTTTTTCCTGTAAGGTGTTAACTTGGCTCATCGCGGTTTCACAGTTCGCGCAACTTTTCATGAACGTAACCTTCTGCGAACGGGAGGGTTTGATGTGATGTTAGTCCCACCGTGCAAAGAGCAGACTACAGGAGCAGAATGGCAGTCCAACGCTCTGCGACGCGGCAGATTTTTTTCCCGCAGATGTGCGGCTTAACTAGCGAGGATAAGTAGACTT
>Ga0123352_10021074_pt1 | contig 10387 bp, 12 predicted proteins | sample TergutLab28metaG_FD_89700 | JGI IMG/M metagenome (GOLD analysis project Ga0123352, IMG submission 89700) | Labiotermes labralis P1 segment gut microbial communities from Petit-Saut dam, French Guiana - Lab288 P1 | ecosystem: Host-associated > Arthropoda: Insects > Digestive system > Gut ... | reverse complement strand
GTATGTATGTATGTATGTATGTATGTATGTATGTATGTGTGTGTGTGTGTGTGTGTGTGTGTGTGTGCGTGTATTTATGTATCTGTGTGGGAGTGTTGTTTTATGTAGGAATGTGTGTATGTGTGAGTCTGTGTGTGTGTGTGTGTGTGTGTGTGTGTGTGTGTGCGCGCGCATGAGTGTGCGAGTGTGTGTGTACGCTTGTGTGTGACATGAGTGTGTACGTGTGATTGTGACCGTGAGCATGAGTGTGAGTGTGTATATAAAAGTCTGTGAGCAGATAAGTTTGAGGCTAAATAATTAGATTTTTATTCTCAACATCTGTGAGAACGCACGAATATATGAGTGTATTACTGAGCCAATGCGTGTCTAAGTGTGTGCTGACTCAGTGTGTGGAGTATCTGTGGGCACTTTCGTGTGGATGTTTTTGACCAACTGACCTAAGCGAGAAAGTAGGTTAGTAAATTAGACTTTTCAAGACCAGTGGTTACCTTATGCAATACCACGCTTTACAATTACAATTCCACATTTTGCTCACACATTGTATTAATGAGTTCTGTATGAATTTCAGAACAAACCTCCCTCCCAATGAACCCCATCCAGGGATGAGTAAACTCCGTCCACATTTTCAATCCTATTCCTCTCATTTCCAGTTTAACATTAAACTCCTTTCTACGTTTAGTTCTTTAGAGTGATTTCTTCCTTTTAAACATTCCGACTAAAGTATTCCACACACATTTATATCGTGTTTCAGTAGCATACTACACGATCTGTCCATCCCATTTTCTTTGATTTTTTCTAATGTAGGGAAGGAACTCAATTTATGAAAGTCTTAAAAATGCTATTTCCTCCTAGAAGTTTTCCCTTCATCTCTATTACGAACAATATTCTCTTTACCACGCTCAGACGAAGACATTTCAATTCCAAACCACAACAAAGACATATTATTTGTGAAACTGAGGTTGCACTAAGCAGCAAGATGTGCGTCACAGCATTACTTCAAACAAGAGAAGCAGCTCGTATTGAAGAGAGGCAACAGCGTTAAGGCTGTACATTAAGAAGTGTGAAAGTGTTACACAACACAGCATGACAAAGCACAGAACTCCTGTGCAGTACATTAGTACTGAAGGAAAGTCTTGTAGGCAGTGAGGGTGGATGGAAAGTTTCGAAGTTTAATAGGCTTGGAGGAACGGTACAAACAGAAGTGTAAATAGACTTACGCCCTACCCCCCTCCCCCTCGTTACTGCAAGGTTTCAGGGCGATAATAGTTGTTTACGTGAGTGAGCCAGTTACTAAAGTTTGCGGCATAAAGGCTTTTTTGTGTCTGAGCTGGTGCTGGAACAGGTTTGGGAAAGATTATTATGTTAAGTCTCATCAAGCATTTATAATTATTGTCTCGTAAAAGAGGGCAGATTTGTTAAAAATCATACGTACGGGATTTCACCCAACAAGCAATTAATTTTAAGTTTCGAAAGCCACTTAAACTTGCGCGTGTTCTTTAATCAAACATCCGAAAAACAAAAGCCGCGTTCGCAACTCTGTCTTTCACATGCAGTATTGTAGCTAAGTTTTCTGCTGCCCCGGGGCGAATAATCAAAAACAGCCAGTCACAAAACAAATAATAATCTTTAAATAAATCTCACTTATTTATTGAATTTCCCTGTAATTAATAATTTCGATGTTTTTGAGCGCATATAATCAAAGATTTGTAACTAAGATAGCCATTTTTCAGTCTGTTTTGCCGCCCCCTGCATTATGCCGCACCACTTTCAACCCCTCTTTGCCCCCTAGCTACGTCCATCGTAATGACAACCCAAACGTATCTGACACAACTCGCGAAGGGACGTGCTGTGACATACCAAGTACGGTACTGATACATCCCTTGACAGGCGCAAATGATGCATTTCGGTTGAAAGAAATATTACAGAGAGAATAAAGAAAATATTCAGGTCACATTCCAAAACCTGTGGCAACACAAAGTTCAGTGGAGCGAATTGGAATGTAATTCAGTTCAATCAATACCCCTGCGGCATTCACATTTGAGACCCACTGTAAATATTGAATATTTTCATTACGTAGCCTAGTCGGCGGACGGAGATGACGTCACATTCCATTGCCCTTCAGATCAATACCAAGAGCTTCTTGTGCCAACGGAGTTATCGTTATTAATACCGTGACCACGTATGGAACTGTTGTTGAGACAGTGTGAACTCACAGGTTTCAAATTGCTCTTCTACCGCTGGACTCTATATTATTAATAAGTACGAAGAAAGAAAGGGGATAATAGAGACAAAAGACGTAAGAGTGCCTGATTAACCCTTTAAAGACAAATGGAAGACTGCTTTATTTAAAGACCTAGTCCGTACCGCGCTGTAAACACGTTTCATCTCGGTTATAAAAACCAATCAGTTTATGCTGTAAGTGGCACAATCCGCTGTTTGTTCTCAGATAAATACAAAACACATAAATACAGTGTGGGCAGAGCCTACAGTTGTTGAATGTTAAACTGTTTGTGCATCACGTGACCGGTAGGCTTTAAAAGGTTAAGGCGCTGTTCCAGGTACTGCTTCTATTAGGCAGAAATTCTAAAAACATATTTTGGGTCAAAATAAAATTTGCGAGTGTCCATGTCTTTTACTACTCCATTCAAAACGGCTCTTCTTCAATAGCTAGTAGACACTCAACTTACCAAAATATTTCCTAGCTTTTGTGGGTCATGAAGGTGAATTACCGCCTAAAATTAGAATACTACTCTTGCCTATCACGCACCTAATGTATACTGTTAACACTCCCACAGTAGCCTATATTCCTTTAAGATGGATTTTAATATAATATACCCATCTGCCGATCCTGGCAGCCGCGCGGTCTAAGGGTGGTCTACGGCCGTTCGCTTACCAGGAGTGCAGGTTCGAATCCCGCAGGGGGAAATAAATGTCTGTTTCTTGTGAGTGTTGTGTGTTTTCTTGGTAGAGGTTTCTGCGACGGGTTGGTCGCCCATCCGGAGGAGTCCAAACGAGTGTTGTGTGTCTGAGTGTCATCTTGAATCCTCGATAATGAAAACGCCCTGACCACTATGGCTGTCGAGCTATGGGGAAAAAATCCACACTCACAGTTATGCCTTCAAATCGCATCTTTCCTGCAGGTTTTCTGACTAAAGTACTGTAGATACTGTCTATTTGTTCGGTGAGTACTATATTAGAGTAATTAGTGCATAGTAGTGTAATACAATTTTGACACCAAAACAAATATGTTGATAGTTTTCCTCAAAATTACACGAAATGTATAAAAAAGTGTATCAATTAATACGTGATATCGTTAGTAGCATCTGCAGTAGCAGCAGCAGCAGCAGTAGTAGTAGTAGTAGTAGTAGTAGTTGTAGTAGTAGTGGCAGTAGTAGTAGTGGCAGTAGTAGCAGTAGTAGTAGTGGTAGTGGTAGTAGTAGTAGTAGTAGTAGTAATAGTATAGTAGTAGTAGTAGTAATAGTATAGTAGTAGTAGTAGTAGTAGTATAGTAGTAGTAGTAGTAGTAGTAGTAGTAGTATAGTAGTAGTAGTAGTGGTTGTGGTGGTAGTAGTGGTGGTGGTGGTGGTGGTGCTAACAGTAGAGCTAAAATGGGTACTAATTTCAGGAAGAATGCCTCTTCATCCTTCTACATATAGAACCTAACAGTCTCGTGACATTTCGTACTGCGCTCATATAAACTCGCAGAATAATATCCCATTTAGTCCTTGTAAACTTTTCTCCACACAAATTTATACTTATACAATAATCAAGATTCTTCGCCTATTTTTGTGATCGAAGACTAAATCTCTGTTTATTACCAGTTCAAGTGACGACGGGACATAGCACGACTTAGACAATGATGGAAAGACCTAGAACATCTCGAGGTTTAAACGAAATGATCCTAGGACCTAAACTTTTGTCACATTCATAATGCTGGTGGTGGTGGTAGTGGTGGTGTTCATTGTGATGATGATGATGATGATGATGATGATGAGTTTGATGTTTTGCTGACCGTGCATCTCAGTATAATCTTAGTAATCGACCAAATTAATGCACAAATTCTTGTTTTATAATAAGTTTATTACGTATATTCTTCTACATGTTTCGAGCGCTGTGTGCTCATCATCAGGATTATGAGCACATAGCGCTCGAAACATGTAGAGGAATATAATAAACTTATTATAAAACAAGAATTTGTGCATTAAGTTGGTCAATTATTAAGAGGTTGATGATGTTGATGATAATGGGGATTATTGAATTTCTCATCTACATAATTTTATTATCAACTAATACTCATTTCCTCCATACGCACTACATATTTTTCGTAACTCTCCCAAACGAGAACATATTTTTCTTCTCCATTTTCACTTCTTTTTCACGATTATGAAAATCAGTTGCGGCCATATCTTCTGCAATGTTACCAACATAGTTGCTTCTTACATGGCACATATAACACAGCCGACTAACTCCGTGGAGCAGAATCCTTATTAAGAAGATGTCAGTTCTTCAGATATTCAAGAAATTACCGTCATTTTGCGGACCTCGACAGTTCATTCCCGCACTCACAACAGTCGTATCTCTATCCTCTCCCAAGACTTTAATATCCCTTATAACAGCATAGCTTAATTTACGCGTAGGTCTTCTAAGTAGCCTCTCTCCTTCAGATTTCCTCACCAATATACTGTGTGCATTTCTCTTCTCCCGCGCAAGCGCCAGTCGCTCCTCCCAACACGTCCTCTTTGATCTGAACACTATAATAACACTGTGAGAAAAATACATATCACCGTAAATGGACACGAAAACGACAATAACAATAAAGAGACGCCGTCAGCCACTAAACATGACAATGAATTCACGTACTAAACCCCAATTTCCACGTCCTTTCATTTCAAAGCAGTAAACTAAAACATTTCCATGAGGAAACGGAACTGAACGTTCTCTTTGCTTCTCCGTAACACGTGATGCATTTTATCTTCTGAATAGCTGTGCATCTTTGCAGTCACTTGTGTCACCATTCTATAATCTTTAATCCCCTTCCTTCGTCCCCCTCCACCCCAGCCTCTTCCCTCTGTTTTCATCATATTTTTGTTTCCCGTTGTTTGGGCCGCGTCAGTACCATTATTTTTCCCTTCTCTCTATTTTCCCCTTTAGACATTTCAGTTTTTGGATAGCAGTGGCTGTAATAAATTAAGACAACAGCACTTACTGCTGCTTCTCCTTTCTTGCGGGAACAATATTTCATACAAGCAATAGAATAGTTGTTGTGTTCCAACGATCTTTATGTCTGACTGTTTCCTTCCTCTTCGTCTTTGTCTCCCCACATAAATGTACCGTATAATTCAAACATTGGCTAACCTACATCTGTGTCTCTCATATCGCTGGACACACAATAAAAATTAATGTTCAGGAGTCGTTGTTTCGAGGAAATTTTCGGCCAAGTTCCTGCGAGGGCTTTACTAGAGGTATAAGTACATGAAATTAAACCAGAAAATCAAAAATTTTAAATGAATACTGATGAAGATAACTGAAGAATAACAACCAAATAGATGCTACTTATTATTTTATTGTGCTTCTTATAGGCTCAAAATGTTTCGGGCACTACTATGCCCATCATCAGGAGCTCGCGACTATCAAGAGCAACCGAGCGACAAAGAACTTCACACAGAACATAAACCACTAAGAACCATACTTTTATATTAGCACTATCTCTTCCATCTTTACAGAAAGAGACAACAAATGTGGTAATCAACATTATAGTCGTGAGCTCCAGATGATGGGCATAGTAGTGCACGAAACATGTTGAGCCTATATTAAGTACAATAAAATAGAAAGTAGCATCTAGTTGGTTCTTATTCTTCAGTTATCACAACAATGCACGGTCCAACACACACCAAAATCTGATGAAGATGTTCCACGTTCACACGTACTTTGACGAAGCTGAGGTTCAGGCTAGGCTGCAGGGACAGCTTGATCCTAGCATACATTTTGGATATCAATATATTTTATTCCGAGATTTACGATCTTTTGGGATGTTACACGACGTATATTGGTAGGTGCTTACCGATGTTTCGGGACAACCTATAGACATCACATTCCATCGTCAAGCATCATCTGTTTGACCATTAAAGATGGTTGCTCCGAAACTCGGTAAGGATTAAGCAGTCCAAGAATAATGATGCTTGACCATATAAATGGGTCCAGTAGGTTGTCACGAAACGTCGGTAACTAACTACCAGTCTGCATTACGTAACATCTCAAAAGGGCGAAGATTTCATTGTACGGTGACGGAAGCCTAAAATCAACCGTATTGTAATGTGTTGTTAAAACACTTTATTATCCAACAAGGACGTGTCCGTTGATATGGACGTAGTCCATATCAACGGACACTATAAAATCATTACTGTAATTTTAGCTAAACACTGTATAGAGCTCCCTGATGATGGATCCCTTGTGATCCGAAACATGTTGGAGCAATTTTAAATATTTTTAAATATTTTATAATAATTCTAATTGTATCTACGAATTGTATATTTGTGCATCTGTTGGGTAATAAAGTGTTTTAATCGTCATTGATTACAAACATGAAGATAAGGTATTGTTATTTATTATTTACGTCACATGTCAGTCTTTCTGTCTTACCACAATTTTATGTTTTGTAAAATTGTAGTTCTCTGTTTTAATTCTACTAAGATGCGAAAAGGAATATAATTTTCTAAGCGTCCCGCCAGCGCCATAAAGTTCAAAACCGCCGGCAGAGACGCAATACATTTTCGTATCCATATGACCATGTAATATGGTTCTCCAGAGCCAGATTCCTTCGGTAAAGGAAGCAAATTTTACAACACAATTACTGTAAAATTACCACTGCCTTTACAAGTACATATAGACAAAGAAGATGAAATAGTGTTGTTCTAGGCATTTATATGGAAAGCACGTGATTCCAATCTCGCCTGGATTAATTTACACCCTCTCTCCCTGAGAAATGTGAAGAGGTACGTGCAAATGGAATATCATCGCTTCCTTCCAAATTCTTAACCAGTAAAAGTAAAGCAGTCCCTTTACAGGCCTGGAGTGGCCGAAAAGTTAAGGTTCCCAGATTTCATGACAACGGCACAGGGTGGTGGCAAGGTTGTCAGCCTTACGCACCGGCCGCCTTTACCTCCAGGAAATGCTACTGGTACTCATTTCTGTTAGAGGCTGAGTCGACCCCAGGGCCATAATGTGATCTCTTAACCAGTAGCATTCTTAATAACCTTGGGTGTTATACTGTGGTATTTCCTAACACCAGAAGTAAATCACTATTATATATATATATATATATATGTATGTATGTATGTATAAAGGTAAAGTGATCCCGCTACATGTCCAGTGTGGCCCAGAGGTTGGGTAGAGGTATAGCTCTACTCTTCCATGACCGCGGCACTAGAAGGGGGTGAGTGGTCAGCAGCACGCCCCGGCCGCACATTACCCCCGGGAAAGACCCGATACCCATTTTACAGGAGGCTGGGTGGGCCCCAGGCCCGGTCTCGACGGGCGGAAAATCTCACCCACCGGGATTCGATCCCGCATCGTCCGGCCCGTAATCAGTCGCTATACCGACTGAGCTACCCGGCCCATATACACACACACACATATATATATATATGTGTATAACTATTTCACATGTTCCAATCTATGACACATATTAGGATATTTCAAGGAGACATAAAAGAGTCCGAAGTTTCGAATCATTTCTCATAAATTCATTCCGAACCTGCACGTAAAATTTTGCATTACGCCACAGTTCTTTGTTACGCTATTAAACTCTTCCGCAAAAGATTCATTTTTTTAACTTTTGCATTAATGTGTGTTACGAGACAGCTTAGTCGGTGTGATGACATTACAGGCTGCCTGTTTCGGCGTTCGAATCCCGGTAGGGGCAAGAGATTTTTCTAATCTCCGAAACGTCCAGATTGCTTCTGAGGCCCACCTATCCATCTGCTTAAATGGTACCGGGGTTTTTTTCGTGAGAAAAGCGGCAGTGTCGTGAAGTTAACCACCCACCTGCACCTATTACCGAGGATAATAATGAGTGGAGCAATACCTCTATTTCGCCGAATGCCTTCTTGGCGTATATATGGAAGTTTTTAACTTTCTAGTTTAGAGTGTTCGTAATTTTCATCAAATACAGTTTGAGTAGTCATTCTTCTCCTTACAAATGACATTGTATCTATGTTAAGTACGAAATACGTTCAAACTTCACATTCAGTAATATGCGTGTCCGTGCGTCATGCGTCAGAAATACAGGATGGTAACAAAATAGATTAGTGTGCTTTAGTTCCTTTTTTTCTGACATTTCTGGTGTCGGCTCACCCATCTTAGTCACAACTAGCTTCTTCATATACGCCACGGAAAAGAAAGTTTTGTGTTGTAAAATATTAAATTTTTGAATTCATAAAGCATAATTTCGCGTCGCTTCGAATTTAGTCCTTTAACTCTCGCACATTTCGGGCTTGAAAACTTTGTAAAACTGTCGTGGATATTTACCAAGGCGCTCCTGCCATCTGGGGAGGGTAGGAGAAACTAAAATAGACAGAGACTGGGCAATCCCAAGAGGTCGAAGACCCAGAGTGAAAAAGTAAATGAATTTCTTACCCGTAAGGGTCTCAGTTTATATATATACATAAAGAGTTTGACATGACAGATTTCCACATGAGGCACCATTGTATTTCCCAGTCTCAAAGTTTAAATTTCCTAATGCCACTTGCTTTCTGCATGCTAAATGAAATTTTAGACCTAGGCGTAGATGAGTGGATAATATTAGGAATGAACTCCAGGAGGTGGGATGTGGGTATATAGACTGGATTGGGCTGGCCCCGGATAGAGACAGGTGGCGGACATTTGTGAGTGCGATAATGAACCTTCGGGTTCCGTGAAATGCGGGGAATTTCTTGACTAGCTGCAAACCAGTTAGCTTCTCAAGAAGGACTCTGCACCATGGAGTAAGTAAGTATACCGGTAAATAAGCACCTGAATATCTTCGCATAATTTTATAATATTCAAATAGGAATTCAAGAAATAGGATTGTACAAATTGTTCCTACAAAATGCCCGTTTCTAAAATGTGATGCCATGATGTATTCAAACAACATTTGTGTTACTAACATTTGTGTTCCTACTATATTTTCTTACAATGTTTTCTTATAATTTAATTCTCTCTAATAGGTCCCTAATGCCGATCTCAGTGGCCGCGCTGTCTAAGGCGTGGATCTACGGCCGTTCACTTGCTGGGATTGTGGGTTCGAATCCAGCCGGGGCATGGCTGTCTCTCTGTGTTGTGTGTTGTCAGGTAGAGGTCTCTGCGACGGGCTGATCACTCGTCCAGGGAAGTCCATCCGACTGTGATGCATCGTTGTGTGTGATCTAGAAACCTCAAGAATGAGGAGGCCCTGGCCCGCGTTTGGCCGCAGCACCACAGGAAAAAAAACTGTTCCTGAAATATCCGCCTACAATAGGATCCTACAATATGTAATCCCTGAAATGAGTTCCTAATACAAATAACATCACTCTCTTCCTGCAGCATGTCCCTACAGTGTGATCCCACATTCCGTTCCTACAAAATGTTTCTACAAGTTCTGCCCAAACGTTTCTCTATATAGCGCTTCTGAAACATACCTAGGAGGGCCGGGGGTCGAATCCCGGTGGAGGCGAGATTTTCCGCACCTCTCCAGACCGGCTCTGAGGCCCACCAAGTCTCCTATACAATAGGTACCGCGTCTTTCCCGGGGGTAAAGCGGCCGGGGCGTAGCATTGAACACCCACCCCATATAGCGCCGATGTTAAAGAAAGAGTAGAGCTATGCCTCTTCTCCCCCTCTGGGCTTTCGTGGACTATTCTAGGGTGAACTTTACCCTTATCTTTATCTTCTATAACGTATCTAGGTACCACACAAATTCTAAAATGGGTTGCCGCAACGTCGTCTCCCGCAAAACTTCTATGAATACCTCTAATGCATAAATACATCCGAAATAAACCCAACGTAAAAAAATAAACACTTCAACATTTATGACACAGATAAATAAGGGCACAAAAGAACTGTTTCCGGCGATAGACTTAACTCACTACTGTGCATAATAAACACTTGCCCATTTTCGCTTGTGTGTTGTGTGCTATTTTGCACACAAAATTTCCATGAACTTTATATTATGGGCTTAGCGGCACTAAGATCCAAGTAAAGTCTAGGAAGTGTGTCATCCCCGTTGTTTGTGTGAAACTTGGAAAATTGTATGTAGTCAAACACAACTGTGTCACATGAGGTGTATTTAATGACTATATAGTGGACAACTACATGTTTCGGTCTGTACTAGCCATCTTCAGGCTGTCTTAGGGGAACTTAAGATCTTAAGTTC
>Ga0123352_10021071_pt1 | contig 10388 bp, 8 predicted proteins | sample TergutLab28metaG_FD_89700 | JGI IMG/M metagenome (GOLD analysis project Ga0123352, IMG submission 89700) | Labiotermes labralis P1 segment gut microbial communities from Petit-Saut dam, French Guiana - Lab288 P1 | ecosystem: Host-associated > Arthropoda: Insects > Digestive system > Gut ... | reverse complement strand
GCATCCGCTCCACACCGGGCAAAGGGACGGTTGTTACGATGAAACGCAAAATCTCCATGCGGATTGGCGGAAAATAGATGCACGAGGAAAAGCTAAAGCTAATCAAACGCGTCCAAGAGGGCGACCGAGACGCCGGTGAACAGATGGTGATCGAAAACGCAGGCCTCATCTGGTCAATCGCCCGGCGTTACTTTGGGCGCGGCGTAGATAACGATGACCTCTATCAAATCGGCTGTGTGGGCTTTATTAAGGCCATGCAGGGCTTTGATCTGAACTATGGTACCCAGTTCTCCACCTACGCCGTTCCCAAGATATCAGGCGAGATTCGGCGGTTTCTGCGGGATGACGGCGCCATCAAAGTAAACCGAGGAATCAAAGAAAACGCCATGAGCATCCGCACCGCCCGCGGAACGCTGGAGCAACGTCTAGGACGGGAACCTGCCCTATCTGAAATCAGCGCGGAAACTGGGCTCACCGTGGAAGAAATCGCCATTGCGGAGACCGCAACGGCGAGCACGGAGTCTCTCCAGCGGGAAACCGGTGAGGATGGGTTTACTCTAGAACAAGTCTTAGGTGACCCCACCCAGGAGGAGCGCCTAATCGAACATGTCTCCCTCAGAGAGGCGATGGACAAGCTCCCGGAGAAGGAAAAAAGCGTCCTAGCCCTCAGATACTGGCGCGGCATGACACAGGATCAAGCGGCAAAGGTGCTTGGGGTGAGTCAGGTGCAGGTGTCACGTCTGGAGCGGCGGGCTGTGGAGGAGCTTCGGCGTTTGTTAGAGTAAAGGGAATTGTACAATAAATTCTCGCTTTCTTTTTTGCCCGAAATGGAGGAAAAAGATGCTGTAGAGACCCCTTTTTGTACCTGTTTTGCGTAGCGTTTTTGAGTAATTCCCCTTTTATAAGTTCTGTTTTTGTCAGATTTTCAATCTTTTGCAATATGTTTTCCCTGTTTTTGTTCCGACTTTATTCCCCCCTCGGTTTTTCTTGTGTTTTGTGGTGAGAAAGGGCGGGATAGGGGTATTCTTCGCTTTTAGTATACCAGATTGGGACCGAACAGAGCGAATGAGTTGGAGGGCGACAAACGAAGCCTGAGCCGGATTCAATCTTTCACAAAGCCTGCAAAGGGCATAAAGGGCAATCCTCAGTCTGCTTTGCGGACAGCTCCTTTGCACCACAGGCACTCCTTCCGCCAAGCCAATCGCTTCGCTCTTGGGGCGTCAGTTGCAAAAGGAGCCTAGGGTCACGGTGGCACATGTAGGGGCTGGTCGCCCCTACAATGGAACACTCTCTATACTCGCCAATGCAGAAAACTGACTCTTCAACGCAGAGTAAACCTCTTTATACAACTTATAATACGGCGTATACGCCTCCACATTTTCTGCAATCGGCTGCTGCGCCTCATAGAAGCGCAGCAGCTTCTTACACGCCGCCGGGATGTTTTCAAACAGCCCGGTGCCTACGCCTGCCAAAATGGCAACCCCTAGCGCCGGCCCTTCTCCCGCTTGCTCCGTCACAACGGGACAGTTATAGTTATCAGCCAGCATCTGCCGCCAGAGCGGATTTTTCCCGCCTCCGCCGGTCGCCAGCATTTGCGTGAAGGTCACACCCATCTCCCGCAGAATATCCAAACAATCCCGCTGGGAGTACACCACACCCTCCATCACTGCCCGAAGCAGGTCTCGCCGGGTATGTACGCCAGAGAGACCAAAGAATACACCCCGGGCATTTGCGTCTAAGAGCGGACTCCGCTCACCCATGAGATACGGCAAAAACAGTAGCCGATTCGCACCAATCGGCACCTGCTCCGCACTGGCTGTCATGAGTTCATAGGGATCAATCCCCATCTCCTTCGCCACTGCCATCTCCGCTCCGGCGAAGTTATTGCGAAACCACTGCAAACTCCCTCCGGCTGACAAGGTGCAACTCATCACCGTCCACCCGTTGGGTACTGCCGCGCAAAAGGTATGTACACGCCCAAGAGGATCAATGGTCGCCCTGTCTGCGTGGGCAAATATAACGCCTGATGTGCCAATTGTCGTAAACGCCCGCCCTGTTTCTACAACACCGGTACCCACAGAAGCCGCCGCATTGTCACCAGCACCACCCACAACAGGAGTACCGGAGGCCAAGCCAGTCAGAGCCGCCGCTTGATTTGTGACTTTCCCCGTGACCTGATAGGACTCATATAAATCCGGAAGCAGCAAACGGTCAATCTCTAACACACCAAGGATTTCATCACTCCAGCACCGCCCCGGCACATCCATTAGATTCATACCGGATGCATCGGAAACCTCTGTCGCAAACACTCCGGTAAGTTTATAGCGGATATAGTCCTTTGGCAGCAGAATATGGCGGCATTTCGCGTAAAGTTCCGGCTCATGCTCTCGCACCCATAGGATCTTCGAGGCCGTAAATCCGGGCAGTGCAGGGTTTGCAGAAATCTCCATCAGCCGCTCTGCCCCTACACGCCTTGTAATCTCCTTACACTGCTCCGTGGTTCTTCCGTCACACCAGATGATGGCATTGCGAAGCACTTCCCCATCTTCATCGAGCATCACAAGCCCATGCATTTGACCCGAGAGGCCAATGCCTGCAATCTGATGAGGCGGCACACCGCTTTCCGCCACCACTTGACGCAGTGACGACACTGTCGCCTCCCACCAGTGGGCGGGGTCTTGTTCTGCCCAACCGTTTTGGGGTTGATACATCGGATATTCCACAGTGGCGGAACAAATCGACATACCTGTTTCATCAAAGAGAACTGTTTTCGTACCGGAAGTTCCTATATCTACCCCGATCAAATAATGCATATCTCTTCCTCCGTGCTTCAGCTTTTGACTATATGATACGCTACTTCGTTTTATTTGTAAACAGCTTGCCTAGAGACACATTCCGCCCAAACAAACATAGAATAAGAAGAAATCCCACCAATAAGGAGGCAAACCCTATGGGAAAAGGCCATCTCATCCTACAAGTCCGCACCGACGAGGACGCGCTCCCAATCCCAAACGCACACGTCATCCTGCGTAAGCGGGACGGCAAACCATTGTTTGAAACCTTTACTGACGCAAATGGCAACACAGAACCCCTAGAATTAGAAGCGCCAGACAAAGCGCTCACCCTAGACGAAAATCACACAAAACCCGCCTATTCCGAATGGCAGATCGACGTCAGCAAAGAAGGCTTCGTCACAAGCCACATCCACAACGTGGAAATCATCGACGGAGAGACCGCCGTCCTCCCCGTCCATCTCCATCCCCTCGTGGACAAACCAAACGCACCCCATGACGAAGATACTTATATCCCACCCATATTGTCCTATCTCCCGGAAGAGGCGCAGACGATTCCTTATCAAGACGATAAAACCCGCCAAGCTGTCCCTGCCTTATTCATGCCGGCAAACCCCCACCAAGTCCCCGACCCGCCCAGAGAGGTGTTTATCCCTGACTTCATTACCGTCCATCTGGGAGCGCCCACCAATACAGCCGCTCGGAATGTCCGGGTACGCTTCAGCGACTATGTAAAAAATGTTGCCGCCAGCGAGATCTTCGCCACCTGGCCGGAAAACTCATTGATTTCAAATGTCCACGTCATCGTCACCTTCGCCCTCAACCGCCTCTATACCGAGTGGTACAGAAGCCGGGGCTTCAATTTCGATATTACAAACTCCACCGCCTTCGACCAATACTACCGCCCCGGCGCCCAAACATTTGACAGCATCAACCGTGTGGTCGATGAGTACTTAAACACCTATGTTCACCGTCAAGGTTTCTCAAACCCCTTTTTCACCTCCTTTTGCAACGGCACCACCGCCACCTGTGGCGGCCTCTCCCAATGGGGCACGGTAACCCTTGCAAACCGTGGACTCTCTCCCCTCGAAATCTTGCGGCACTATTATCCAGATGATGTTATGTTAACCGAAAGCGACAACATACGTGGCGTAAGAGAATCCTTCCCTGGTACGGCACTCCGTGTGGGAAGTTCTGGGGAGGCTGTAAAACGGATGCAAGACGATCTCAACCGCATCCGGGTAAACTTCCCTCTCATCCCGCAAATCCCAAATCCAAACGGCACCTTTGGCCCGGAAACCGAACAAGCCGTCCGCGTATTCCAGCGCACCTTTAATTTGGCCCAAGACGGCGTAATCGGCCGTTCGACATGGAATCAGATTACACACATCTATAACGCCGTCTCAAGACTTGCCGAGCTTGATGCTGAGGGGAAACGCTATGATATTGGTGAAAACCCGCCGAACGTCATCCTTCGTCGCGGATCCCGGGGCGCAGATGTGCGGCAGTTACAATTCTTGCTGAACACCATCTCCCAATTCAATGATGCCGTCCCCCCTGTGATCGAAGACTCCAACTTCGACCAGCGGGACGAAAACGCCGTCATGGATTTCCAAAGAGCCTACAATCTTCCACCGGATGGTGTAGTGGGTCCCGCAACATGGAACCAACTCTACGCAGTCTTCCGCGGTATACAGGCAAACCGTCCTCCTGCAACAACTCCGCCTGTAACACCCCCCACTGTCCCGCCATCTTTCCCCGGTATGCTGCTCCGTATCGGCTCCCGAGGTGACGAAGTGCGTTTGGTTCAGACTTGGTTAAACAGAGTCCGGCAAAATCATCCTGATATTCCGGAACTCGTAGTCGATGGCATCTTCGGTCCCATCACCCAAGGCGCCGTCATCGCATTCCAGAGGGCAACCGGTCTCAGCCCCGATGGGATTGTAGGACCAATCACTTGGGGCGAATTGGCAAAAGCGCAAGCTGCTGGATAAATACAAACCCCCATAAGCTAGGGCTTCAAATCGCCCTGTCCTATGGGGGTTTTGGCTCCTTTTGCAACTGACGCCCCAAGAGCGAAGCGATTGGCTTGGCGGAAGGAGTGCCTGTGGTGCAAAGGAGCTACCAGCGAAGCTGACTGAGGATTGCTCTTGTAGGCTTTATGGAAGATTGAATCCTCCGTCAGGCTTCGCCTGCCACCTCCTTTGCAAAAGGAGGCTTTGGCTCTGCTTTACAATGAATCGCCTCTTATTTTAGCTCAATCAAAAGTTCAATCTCCACCGGAATATTACCGGGCAATGCATTCGTACCAACTGCACTTCTCGCACCCAGCCCAACCTCTGAGCCAAACAACTCCTCCAAAAATAAAGAAGCGCCATTGATCACTTGGGGCTGCTGATAAAAGTCAGACTCACACGCAACAAAGCCGAGAGTCTTGGCAATGGTCTTAACTTGGTTCAGGTCGCCAACATGTTCATGGATCAGCGCGAGGATGTTCAAAGCACAACACTTCGCCGCTTCTTGCCCTTCTTCCAAAGTAAGCTCACGCCCAAGCTTCCCTTTTTTGAACAGCTCCCCATTCAGATCCGGCCCACAGCCTGATACATAGGCCAGTTTCTCGCCAAACAGCTTAACAGGCGCATACACGCCCCCCTTCGGCGGTGCCTTTGGCAGTGTAATTCCCATCGCTTGCAGTTTTTCATATACACACATAAATTTCTCCACCTTTTTCAGATATTCTAAAAATACTTTATATCCCCTTGGCATATCTGTCAAGCAACAATTTACCAAATAGAAAAGGAGCGTAAATTACGCTCCTTTTACTATAACTATGCTCACACAACTAGATCTCCGCCTGTGACAAAGGCTTCAGCGGTCATAAGTAATCCAACTTTGTATCCATAGATTTGACTCCTGATAGCAGTCAGCCGGTTCAACTCTATTTGTGCATCTGTGAACTTTTGAAAGGTTTCTTTGTCCTCCTCGCTCAAGCGCTTCAAGAGTTTTTCTTCCGTGCGGGAGATAATACCCATGACCTCATGATAGGGCGAACCTTTTTCAATAAATTGTACTTCTGGTGAGATATTGCCGTAGAAAAACTCTTCTAAAATACTTTGCATGTTTATACTCCTTCCTTTGATGTTTTCCAACAACACCTTGAAAGAAATTGCAGCGCATGGTATAATATTTACGCTGCAATTGCCCTCGGGCGGTTGTCGGTGTGTAGGAAGTGGCGCGTCTTCTTTCTGGGATTGGCGTCGCTTCCTCTATTTTTTTGAGGACAAAAGCAAGTGTATCCCTTTTCGAATTGCTTCACCTTTTGTGATTCCGTTTTTTTCACAATACTCTTTCAGATGAGCCTCGGTTTTGCTGTCGAGTCTGACACTATACCGAATATCTTTTGGGTTATCTGCCTTTGGCCTCCCAGTTCTTGGTGACACAAACTCACCTCACTTTCTGTCACACCGTTATTGTAACTTATAGTCACACACAAAGTCAAGTGCAAAGTACAAAAAAGGAAGAGAGCCAAAGCTCTCTTCCTTTCATCATTTTACTTCTTTTCAGCAGCCATTCCCGGATACTTCGACTTCTCTTTATACTTCGTATGAAGCCACTTGTGCGCAATATCGCCGCCCGGCTCACCGAGTACATCACGGTAGACTTCTTCTACAGTTGGGCTCTCGTGAGATGTGTGCAAATCTCTCTCCGCACCGCCTTGATGCAAGGCGTCACCGCGAAGGGTTTTCACATCCGTATAACTCATCGTAACACCAGACTGAATCGGCTGACCGCCGCCATTGATACAGCCACCCGGACAAGACATGACTTCGATCACGTCATAGTACACTTCCCCAGCCTTAATGCGCTCTAGAAGCTTCCCGGCATTCACTTGACCGGACACAACTGCAATCTTGATCTTCTTGCCGTCAAGCTCATATTCCGCTTCTTTCAGCCCCTCCATGCCACGCACTGCATGGAAAGCCGATTTCTCAGGCACTTTACAGGTCGTAAGCTCTACCACAGTACGAAGCGCCGCCTCTGTCACGCCGCCGGTTGTACCGAAAATGAAACCAGCCCCTGTAGACCGGCCAAGTTCCGGATCAAAGCTTTCATCCGGCAGGTTCACAAACTTAATACCGGCATTTGCGATCATACGACCAAACTCTCTCGTGGTGATGACAGCATCAACGTCATAGATTCCCGGGATTGCTTGCTGATGCGGACGTCTGATCTCATATTTCTTCGCCACACACGGCATGACAGATACCACATAGACATTTTTCGGATCTATGCCCATTTTCTCTGCATGATAAGTCTTGATTAAAGCCCCTGTCATCTGTTGCGGAGACTTACAGCTTGATAGATTCGGGATAAACTCCGGATGATAGTGCTCACAATAGCTCACCCAGCTCGGACAGCAAGAGGTAATAATCGGGAGATTTTCGCCACTGTTCATGCGCGCAATCAGCTCCGTACCCTCTTCCATAATGGTAAAGTCAGCGCCTACACCAACATCAAACACTTTATCAAAACCAAGACGGCGCATAGCAGCAACCATCTTACCTTCTACATTTGTACCGATTGGCATACCGAAACACTCACCCAAAGCCACGCGAACAGCAGGAGCAGGCATGATCACAACATGTTTCGTCTCATCTGCAAGGGCTTCATATACCTCAGCAGTATTATCTACCTCACTCAGAGCCCCTGTCGGACAAGAGACGATACATTGCCCGCAAGAGATACAGGCCATCTCGCCTAGATTGCGCTCAAAGGGAGAACCGATATGTGTCGCAAATCCGCGCTCATTGGGGCCGATAACAGCAACCTCTTGGGTTTCTTTACAAGCCGCTGTACAACGGCGGCAGAGCACACACTTTGAGTTATCACGCACAACAGATGCGGTAGAACGCTCGATCTGTGGCTTGAGCTCATCGTCTGCATAGCGCAAATCGTCTACGCAAAACTCAGTCGCAAGCTTTTGTAGCTCACAATTCAAGTTGCGCGTACAAGACAGACAATCTTTTCTGTGGTTCGATAGGATCAACTCTAAGGTCATCCGCCGCGCATCACGCACTTTTTGCGTGTTGGTAAAAATTTCCATTCCCTCATTGACTGGATACACACAGGCCGCAACAAGGGTTCTCGCGCCCTTTACTTCAACCATACAAATCCGGCAAGCGCCGATTGCGTTGATTTTTTTCAGGAAGCAAAGCGTTGGGATCTCAATGCCCGCAATTTGCGCCGCCTCTAAGATCGTGGCGGTAGACGGACACTGTACTTCCTGGCCGTTGATTAAAACTTTTACTGTACTCATTGTCGTCACCTCCACTACTTCTTGATGATGGCGTTCGGCTTACATTTGTCAATACAAGCGCCGCACTTAATACATTTGTCTTGGATTACTTCAAAGGTCTCCGGCTTCTTCACTTCGCCCACAATCGCATCTGTCGGACAGACACGCTTACAGAGTGTACAGCCGATACACTTATCTTGCAGAATAAAGTATTGCAAGAGATCCTTGCAAACACCCGCAGGACAGCGTTTCTCTAACACGTGGGCCTCATACTCATCACGGAAATGATGCAGGGTAGACTGCACCGGATTCGGCGCTGTTTGTCCGAGACCGCAAAGAGAATTTTCCTTAATATGTGCAGAAAGCTCTTCCAGCATATCGAGGTCTTCCATGGTACCATGCCCCTCAGAGATCTTCTCCAAGATATCCAGCATCCGCTTTGTACCAATCCGGCAAGGTGTACATTTTCCGCAGCTTTCTTCCACAGTAAAGTCGAGGAAGAACTTCGCAATGTCTACCATACAGTTGTCGTCGTCCATGACAATCAGACCGCCGGAGCCCATCATAGAACCGACTGCCATGAGACTGTCATAGTCGATGGCAATATCAAGCATGTGAGCCGGGATACAGCCGCCGGAAGGTCCGCCTGTCTGAGCCGCTTTAAAGGCTTTCCCATTCGGCACACCGCCGCCGATCTCTTCTACGATCTCACGGAGTGTAATCCCCATGGGAACTTCAACCAGACCGGTGTTTGTGATATTTCCGCCCAAAGCAAATACTTTGGTACCCTTGGATTTCTCCGTACCCATAGCGGCAAAAGCTTCCGCCCCATGGAGCATGATCCAAGTAATGTTGGTAAACGTCTCTACATTGTTGAGTACAGTGGGCTTACCAAACAGACCCTTGACTGCCGGGAACGGCGGACGAGGACGAGGCTCCCCACGCTGGCCTTCGAGGCTCATCATAAGTGCAGTTTCTTCACCACAAACGAAAGCGCCCGCGCCTAAACGTACTTCAAGGTCGAAGTTAAAGTTTGTACCAAAGATATTGTTCCCCAAAAGTCCATATTCTTTCGCCTGTTTGATGGCAAGTTCCATCCGCTCAACAGCGATTGGGTATTCCGCTCTAACGTAAATATAGCCTTGGCTTGCCCCAATGGCATAGGCGGCAATTGCCATAGACTCGATGATATTATGAGGATCACCCTCCAAAATAGAGCGATCCATAAAGGCGCCGGGATCTCCTTCGTCGGCATTACAGCAGACATATTTGACATCGCTCTTCTCTTTCGCGGCAAAACGCCACTTGAGCCCTGTTGGGAATCCGGCTCCGCCTCTGCCCCGTAGGCCAGACGCTAAAATCTCATCAATGACTTGCTCCGGTGTCAGTTTCGTCAAACACTTCGCCAAAGCTTCATAACCGTCAAAGGCAATGTACTCATCAATGCACTCTGCATCAATCAAACCGCAGTTTCTGAGAGAGATACGGAGTTGTTTTCTATAAAAGCCTGTGTCGTTGAGACAAGAGATGTGATCCTCTTTGATGGTCTCTTGATAGAGCAACTTCTCTACCACACGGCCTTTTAAGATATGTTCTTCCACGATTTCCGCGATATCTTCTACTTTGATCTCAGAGTAGAAGGAGCCTTCCGGATAGACCACCACAATTGGGCCTAGCGCACAAAGGCCGAAGCAGCCGGTCAGAATGACTTTCGCTTCATTCTCAAGACCAAACTTTTCAAGCTGTTTGTTAAATTCTTCTGTAATCTCCTTGCTCTTCGCAGCAATACAACCGGTTCCGCCGCAGACAAGGATGTGGTTTCTTACAAAATTCATTTCGCTTTCATTCCCTTCTTCTTCAGCGCATGTACACACATGCAAGCTGTTCGATTTTATGATCGTCCTATTTCACAACCGCCCCGACTGTATACTCGTTGACAACTTGGCGGTTCACCAGATGTTCTAATACCACCCGAGCTGCTTTCTCCGCGTCCATGCCTACGTAGGTAACTTTGTCTTTCCCCACTTCAAACACTTCCACAATCGGCTCATGCTGGCAAAGTCCAATACAACCTGTCTGGCTTACAGTGACATTGTTCAGACCTCTTCTTCTCACTTCTTCTGAGAATGCGTTGAGAACAGGTCTCGCTCCGGCTGCGATGCCGCAAGTTGCCATACCGACCACCACACGGAACTCATTTCCGTCTGCTTGCCGCAAGTCAATCTGATTTCTCATTTGCTCTCGGATCGCGCGTAGTTCTTCAATGGATTTTGGCATAATAAGAGCCTCCTAATCTATTT
>Ga0123352_10021069_pt1 | contig 10388 bp, 9 predicted proteins | sample TergutLab28metaG_FD_89700 | JGI IMG/M metagenome (GOLD analysis project Ga0123352, IMG submission 89700) | Labiotermes labralis P1 segment gut microbial communities from Petit-Saut dam, French Guiana - Lab288 P1 | ecosystem: Host-associated > Arthropoda: Insects > Digestive system > Gut ... | reverse complement strand
AAGTCTACGAACACACACTTCCGGAATATGGCGCATGTGCATTGCACGCTGGGTACCTAAGTCTACGAACACACACTTCCGGAATATGTAACACTCATTGCTTTTCTACTGCATCTGTGGTTTCACGAATGCGTCTCCATGTTACGTCATACGTACTCCTCCTGTTTTGTTCGGCGTATTTTCGTTTCAACTGTTTATTTTCTAAGACTGTTGTTACTTCAGATCTCCCTTCGAACTTCAAATTGTCCATAAGCGAAGCATTTTAAGAACTACATTCTGACTTTAACAGAGGAATGATTAAGGCCCGGGGCTATTGGTCTGATTGGTAGAGCAGATTCTGTGGTGCCGACCTGGAGATAAAGACTACGTAGCGGTTCATGACGATTCTTGGGGCGGATTTCGAGGGATGGAAGGTGGAGAAAGTGTCCTTTAGAGACTGGATACAGTGAGAAGAATTTACCTGAAAGAGACGAGCTTCATATCCGGCACGACAGAGTGCAGTACCGACCGGTTCGATATACAGAAAATGTACCGTCTTGCTTGAACTGAATTATTATTATTATTATTATTATTATTAGCGCTTGATGTGTGTTCCCAATTCGAGAAACAATTGCATTATCAGTAGCAGCAGTAGCAGCAGGAGAGTCACCGTCACCGCCACCTCCGCCCCCACCACCACCGCCCCCACTACCACCACCACCGCCGCCACCTCCACAGAAGTTATTAGAAAACAAATTGTGTTCTGCTCGTTCCGCTTTAATATTTTCGTTCCCATATCATCGTTCTGTCTTAAGAGTGGGTGAGCCGGTAATATGTAGGGTTTTGCGCCACTCATGGACCACCGAGCAAAGTGAACCGAGTATTTTAAGGATATAGTAGATACGTACGTACAACATCTTGGTTTCCATTCCTAAAGTTCTAACTGACGCTTAATTTCAATAATCGAAGGAAATAAAGTGACACGTTAACTTCAGAGTGATGGGTAATGACATTTCCCCTTAGCCAAACGTATCATTCTTAACTCCAATTTTACTGCCGTACATAAATACGAGAATTCCAACCACTTCCTAACATAAAAGTTGAGCATCATCGTGAAGACGGAAGAGAAAAATGGTATTATGCAGCGCGCTATCCCATTACTTTTCTGGAGAAAAGGAGGAAAGACAAAAAATCTGCAACCAAACGTGGCTGGCTGGCCGGAAATTCAGACCAGATTCGACCCAAATTCGGACGATTTTGAATCGAAATATTACCAACATTTAAAACCCTTGTAGTTATTTTTTAGTTATTTTTATTATGGCCAACAAATGCACAATTAATATCAAAAAAGTACACAACACAACAGCGTTTCCTTCTATAATTTACAATCCTATAGATTTCGACATTTTATAGGGAGTTACACATCTGCTCTTTGCTAAGTTAAAATAACTAAAAGGACTCTTGTAGTTAGTTTAGGCCTATATTCCGCCGGGTTTAAAAATACACACTGTAATTTAAAAACGGAGAGAATTTATGTGTCCCTTGTGACTCTCACAGAAAGAAGCGATTATTTCTCTATACACCGACTCGTCTTATGGAAGCACACTGCTCTTTGTGAAGTACGACCTGAATAAATATGTGTGTATGAGTGTGTGCAATGTAGGCTTGATAGGGTTAATAATATCGTGCACTTCCTCGGGGCTGGGCTAGTGCCCTCAGCGAAGCAGCAGTACGTCTAAAGTACAATACAACCGGGACCTGCTGTACAATTCTCAGCAGTCTCACTGCGTGAAAGTGAGAGCAGTGAATTTTATTACAATTACGAAGAATGCTTCAGCGGAGCAATAGAAGACTAACTCGTTAGTAAATCCGTCTATATAAATGGCCCGGGTTTGCGTGCAGAGTGCATGCGCGGTTTAGAGATTCAATCTGCATTGCTAGATTTTGTACAATGGAAGAAAAGGAGCAAGGAAGGTGTTCAGGAGAAAAAATAATCTAAAAGAGGAATGTTACAAAAGCAACACAAGGCGAATGAAGGAGCTCTGCTGGAAACTGAGGAGCAATTAACAGAGAAGGGCGCTGATATAAAAGAAGTTGAGAAAAAATAAAGACAAAAAAAAGAAGACTAAAGGAAGGAAAGAAGAATAAGACCAAGAATTCGATAATAAAAATGGAATGAAAACGCGCGGTTGTTTTAAAGTCTGTTGATTGGAAAACTGAATAAACCATGAAAACTCAACTGGTCTGTCGGGCTTGGAAACATGTTTTAAAGTGACAATAAAATAACTGTGCTGTAATATACAGTAGTAACACCTATATTTACCAGTAACTTTCTTAAAAGGATCCTGCTTTTACCAGAAAATGTCTGAGGTCCGCAAAATATATAGTGAATACCAACGCAAAATTAGGTGGGAATTAAAACTGCAATTTATCATAAAATAATCTGCATGAATATATTTTCCCGTTTGCATTATTTATTCCGTACCGAGCTCGCTCGGAACGAGCCAAAGAAGATCAGTCTTTATTAGAAATCATGAGGGATTAGAATCGGCGCAATACAGAAAACAAACGTACTCGCACTTTCTGCCTTTTAATTTGAATCCCAAACGCACGTGGTATGTACTGGGCATTGTGGTCTGTAGGCCTAGAATTAGGAGTCAAATTGAAACACACCTGAAGCGGACAGTGTTGAGTTTTTATGATGCCACAATTTGCATCTTTTAATGTAGTGTCTGTCAGTATATAAAGTGTCTCAGCCATCAGACATTAAAGACTGCTCTTCAAACAAGTTATGTTAAGTGTGAAAGTCAAGGCCGTTGTGAAGTATTTGCTGGTACACTGTTACCATGTGCAGCGCGAGTTGTGGGAGCACGAACAAAATCACGTATTCACGATTGCAACACTAAGTACTTCACAGTACATCCTACAGTATGATATCAAAATATCGCAGCCCCTCTGGTCTTGAATCAAATGATCCTGTCACCTCTGGATCATTGCAATCTTCACGTAATTCGTTCTATAGCAATGCTGTGCTGAGGGCACGCCACGGGAAGTCATAAGATCTGGATACGTGGGACGATAGAATCTTACATTGCTCTGTATCCTCAAAGCATCATTCCACTTACTGTAGTGTAGAGAAACAAATCCAGACATGAAATGATGTGAAATACGGTGCGGATGGTGCCGTGCACCGTCCGCACCGTACACACGACCCATGCAGCGGCTCTCAAGACCACCACCTATCCAAAAACTCGGTGCAGAAAACCATATGCTGCAACTCAACATCTAATGCTCCTGATGATGAGCGTTTGTACCCGAAACATGTCGAGCTAAGAAAACACCAATAAAATTCCCTTGTTACATCAAGTTGGCATTTCACATTATTTCATGAGGAAGATGCACGCTCAAACAACCCTCAAATCCAGACACGTCTGTGAGACAGGAAATATTCATGTAATGTAGAAGAACAAAATGCACCTCCGCTAATTTTAATTTAATTTTTACAATGTATATTACATGTACATGATTCGAACCCGAGGGCTTGTCTTCAGGAAGACAGTTGTAACAAGAACAGGTAAGGTACAATATATGTCTATATGTGTGGTACACCCTGGTTCGTCAAGTATGGTTTTGCTTAAATTACAGTAAAAGATGTTATACGGTATAAAAGTATATATTTTAAAATTTAAATATAACGATATACACAATATATAGAAAAAAACACCTTTTATTGTAATTCCAGCAAAACCATACTCTGATTATCAGGGTGTACCATATATGTAGATATATACTGGTCCTGTACTTGTTACTACTGTCTTCCTGCAGGCGAGCTCTTGGGTTTCAAACATGTACATATAGAAGATAGCGTGAAAAATTAAATGTAATATAGGTGCATTTTGTCGTTCTGCGTTATGACTATATCTTAACACACAGTACAAATAACATTAAAAAAAAACAGGAAATATTCTGTAATAGCATAACGCGCATGCGCACGGATATCCTTCCCTCTCGCACTTCGCACCTTCTCGTGGCGTGTCAGTAATACGTTTTTATACTTGTAACTGAAATACTACTGCCCTCTTTGGTACCGTAATTCATGCTGATCCTGTACATACACCTGACGTCACATGATATTCTGCTTACAAGGCTACAATATAACAGAAAGGGGATTGAAAGTGTTCTGAACAAATACGAGATAAAAATGTACAAAAACAGAACGCCATTTTTTTGCGTCGAACACAACCACTGATTTCCTCTCTTTGCTCAAACATAGCTACAGGTTTCGGTCGACAAACAACCATCATCGGGCTACAAACACAAAATTTCGAAAAAAGTAAAATATGGTGTAAGTATGTTCACTCCTTGGGATCTCACGATTTCACAATAATTGTATAACATTAACTGTAAAAATTGTAAAAACTAATAAAAAATTGTTGTGGGCTTATTGATGGTTCTAAATCTTCTACGATGTATATGGGTAGACGTTAATTACATCGTTGGATTGTAAACTAAAATTCATATAATTTAAACACAAATATATGGTATAAAATTGGCGTCAAGGTTGTCAGGTACGTGGTATGGTGTGGAAATGGATGGTATTATGTATATTTATTTATATATATGTATATATATGTTCACATCTATAACTTTTAACTCACAGCACAACATTTTACTTAATTTTTACCCATATATATATATATATATATATATACATATATATAGTAAAAAACTGACAACCACCAACCAACCTACAGCTATTTGATTAACTTTTACAGTTGTACACAACATATGTTGTGACAACTATTATGGACTTATGATATTGTATAGAGCGGATATACTTGCACTATATTTTCTTTCTTTCGAGATTTTGCATTGGTAGCCCAATGATGGTTGTTTAACGAAGGAATCTTGTAGCTATGTTAGAAAGAAAAAGGAAATATGCGGTTGTGTTCGCGGTAAAAAAAGAAGTTTTGTTTCTTGTATGTTCTGTAGGAACAAAGGGATGTCCTCCATTAAATGAGATAAAAATATTTTAGGGAGTTATGAAGTGTTTGATAATGTTGGGTGTTTGTCAGAAATGCTTATTTCAAAACACGATACTCCAAAATATCCAAACCGCCACTGGAGTCCACCCAGCCTGCTATTGAATGGGTAATAGCGGCTGTATCACTGGGAGTAAAACAGCCGGCGTGTCTAGCTGACCTCTTATCCAACTTCTCTCCCTTCCCCAAGTGCAAAGATTATGAATTATTAGAGCCATACGTTCACTGACACGTCTACGTGGCGTGCACAGGGACAAATTTACCTTTCCAAAACATGGGCAGCAAATGACAGCAGCGGTTAGGAAATGGGAGGCAGCAGCTTGTAATTAAGTTTCCCAAATATTACGTAATTGGCAAATTTTGGGAATGTGTTTAACACATTCTACAGCAAGGTGGCTGGCAATTAAAAATTAGACATCGTCCTACAGGGCAGTGGGTTCCCTCACCACGGTCGTTTAGTTAATGACGAAGCAAACGCATTTGCATATTTTTCTGCGAAAAATTAAGGCGCTATTGCATTTGTGGACTAAATTCGGAGCTCAGCTAGACCCATATGACGTACTCACAATTTATACTGCAATAAAGATTGTTATAATGAGCTGTATAAAAAAAGACTTCTAAATTCCTACTTCACTCCAGGCTGCAAGCTATATCGACCACCAAGAACATGATGACGTCACGTACATACTTGCCTACAAGAGATGATAATTGCGCTGGTACATTAAGAATGCAGAGCAGGATTTTGGAAGCAGCTCACTTAATGCAAGGACGTGTACACTATTTACTGTTTGTTTGTTTGTTTGTTTATTTATTTATTTAACGACGCTGTATTACCTACTTTAAGTTACGAAATCTTCAAGGTGGAACGACATGGTGTTTCGAATGGTGGTTAGATAATTCTGTTTTACAAAGGGATAGTTTCTATTCTAAGGTTCTGTCGTGGCATTTTTAGGACATATCGGAGGAACATAACGATAAACTACCACGAAAGGCAGTCTGACGGTCGAAGTTCGAAAAGAGCGCCTCTGTAAAGTGATGCACAAGCGACAATATTGCACCGCAACGTTTAATGCGAATAATAACGTAGGTCCGTCGAAAAAACTTCACATGGCGTATAATTTTGTGACTGGCGTAAAGCACACTTCTTGCGATTAGATTAGGGGGAAATCGTCGTCGAGAAGCTGTCATCCGATTGATTCCGGCAATGAAACAAAATTTTGGCAGCCACAAATTTTAATGAGGATCGTGAAGTGGAAACAGTTGTGACATGATGGCTGTCAACGGGGAACAGAAAGGCTCGTCGCACGACATAATAAATAATTCAGCTGTGGCGGCATCTTATGTGGTAAAGTCGTGGGACAGCGATACGGTTAGATCTAAACTGCTCTTATATTACGTCAATAAATGTCCAACAAGATGCAACTATATACGGTTTATTCTATCTGTAAACTGCTCTACATGTTACGGGCGGTCTCTCCACCCATCATCAGAAGCACAGATAACTGTATATACAGCATCTGGTACTGGTCAACCGTTGTTGCTACCGGTCGGTATCGTAGGGGAGTTGAGACTGCAGTCTCAACTCCTCCAGATTGCAGTCTCAACTCCTCCAGACTGCAGTCTCAGCTCCTTCAGAGTGCAGTCTCAGTTCCTCCAGGCTGCAGTCTCACCTCCTCCAGACCGCCGTCTCAACTCCTCCAGATTGCAGTCTCAACTCCTCCAGATTGCAGTCTCAACTCCTCCAGACTGCAGTCTCAGCTCCTTCAGAGTGCAGTCTCATCTCCTCCAGACTGCAGTCTCACCTCCTCCAGACCGCCGTCTCAACTCCTCCAGACTGCAGTCTCACCTTCTCTAGACTGCAGTCTCAACTCCTCCAGACTGCAGTCCCAACTCCCTCACGATACCGACCGGTAGCAACAACGGTTGACCAGTACCAGATGCTGTAGACACAGTTGTTTGTGCTTCTGATGATGGGTGGAGAGACCACCCGAAACATGTAGAGCAGTTTACAGATAAAATAAACTGTTTGTAGTTGCATCTTTTTGGACATTGATTGACATAGAATTGCGATGCACGGTCCCATGAACGTAAAATACTCTTATATTAGAGCTTAGAATAAAAAGCCCAAAATGTACGTACTGTAAATTTGTTTTTTTTTCCTGGATTCTGATGGTAAACCGAAGGCAAATACTTCCGCCAACTTGACTCTTATGATGCCATATTGCTTACTGGTTATGAGCATAACGCAGTTAACGTTCAGAATTTTGACAGGACTCAGTGTTGGAACATGTCACCAAGTTTCAACCAAGTGCATAAGTTTTGCAGCGCGGTAGGGCGTGTTACAGAAGTGACGTAATGTGTAAGAAAAGGGCCACATCCCGTTTTAAGTTATGCCATAAAAGTCTTGTAGCGGCCGAGGAAATCTATGTTAAACCTCCGTTACGAACAGCTTGTTTGTGGTTCGAGATTCGAAACCTTTCAATAAGAAACAGGATCCCAAAACCTCTGAACAGCGTCTATCGGTTAAGAATGTTATCTTAGTTGACAACGTGTTTGTTCACATTTCGCACTCATAATCTTATTCATTTGAGTAGACAAAATCAGGGGTCTTCACAAGACAAAGTGGAGGACGTCGTTGTACATCCGTGTGTCAAGCCCACAGCACTTGCTTGTTTCACTCCTGAGACCTGTCTTATAATTGTGCAGTTGAATCTGAGAGGCGCCTTGCGACTTGTCCATGCAGCTGTGGCACTTCATTGCAATTGCGAAAGAACCTGCGATTAATTTCTGTGGCCCTCGGGCTCGTGATATTCAACTTTCGCCTCGGATGCAATTCAGCTAAGCCTCCTGACGCAATATGTTTTGAAAAGTCGACAACTTTTATGGGGATTCTGCTCTTCTGGTATGTTACGCCATCTGGACTCGTGAAAAGTTATAGACGTTTCGAAAGGTCGTATTGTCATCTCCTTCAGTATCGAGCAATTCATTATTTGATGACGCTGTCTTACCTGTTTATGTTACGCATCTTCGAATGAAAAACCTACAATACCATCAGGGTCCAGCGATTCAAGCTTAGCTACACTTTTTGGATCTCTTGACCCTGTAGATGAAGCTGCTGCTATCCTTGGAAACGTCGGTGCCTATTTGCCCATCAACACCTAGAAACATCTCAGAAGTCACTAGACTGCAGCGACAACGCCCTGAGAACTTCGAACTTCGCAATATATAGTAGGTTTAGTCTGCTTGTCACATATCTGTAGGCCTCCGTGAGTGAGTGAAAAAATATTTTCTGTTTCATGTTTGTGTGACCGTACATCATTGATATAATAATATAAACAGCCGACTATATGCAACAATGACAATTTTATTAACAATTTCAATCAGCTCAACATGTTTCGGACGATAATTTCGCCCATCCTCAGGAGCACTAGACTTTTTATAGCTTGTGGTATAAAGCACCGACGATGCTGCCTGCTGGTGACCAGGATGAGGTGGAACTCAGTCTAGTGCTCCTGAGGATGGGCGAAATTATCGTCCGAAACATGTTGAGCTGATTGAAATTGTTAATAAAATTGTCATTGTTGCATATAGTCGGCTGTTTATATTATTAGAATATTTTCTGTTTGGAAGGTCCAAAGGTGTAGCCGAAACATGTGTTCACATAAGAACGCAGAAAAAATATGTTACAGAGAAATATTACGTTTAAAGTTTCAAGATTACAAACACACTTGGCATGTGCATATTTATGAATATATAAGTATGTGTACGTATAAAATAAATTTTCAAAATATGTGCATGCAGAATGTGTGCAAATGTTTGTAAGAATCACTTTAGATATTCGCTGTTTCCTCAAATGGCTTTCACTCTGGCTTCATTGACTGTCAACACTATCCTTAGTTCACACGATGTGTATTACGTCAAAATTGCCCCTCAAACGACCAGCTGCTTCACCCTGAGAGTAAGGATATCATGATCCTTCGTGGAATCAAGTCACTATTTACAGATGTAAAAGACGTAATATTCCAAAATAATTGAATCTGCAGCAAATTTTTCCAGCATCTTGAATAATTATAGATAGTATTTCTTTGACGCTAAGATATGCACAGTCTTGGCGCGCCTGCACAGTTTCTGTTCGTCACATTTAGTCACTTCATTTTCACATTCCTGCACCTGTTACATTTTCTATAGTCTTAGAATTCTGTTCTACTACAGAATTTAACAGAATCCGTGAAAAGCTGAAGCTATAAAACTAGATCACTTACGACTATAGATACTATAGATAAAGGCGTCTGAACGAACTCTGCAGTAATTTATAATTTGTAAAGAACTTCGAACGTGTTCGCTGTGGTAATAGACTTCGCAGTCGATTTCACCAAACTTCGCAACTGATTCCTCAATGAAATCTGATACTTCCCCGAAGAAGGACCTTTGTGCTGCTGCAAGGTATGCAGCTGTCCCAACTAAAGCCATCGAAGACCAGTTTATCACTGTTTCGCAGGAATCCAGATACTTTCAGACAAAAAAAAACAGGTCACAAGGAAAAAGATATCCAGAAATCTGTTAGACGCACCCAAGACATTTGTCTGTTCGAATTTCCTCTCTTCAATCTGATTTGGGTCCCTTATTTACAATTCGCAAAAACAGATCAGTTAGCCATAACATATATATATATGTCTGTGTGTGTGTGTGAACATACTGTCAGGCTGACAGACCGGCTACCACATATCATTTACGCAGCATACGTCAAAACCTATTCTCTAGCCCATCCAACCTCGTATACAATTTGTAACAGTGGATATTTCCTCGGGAGTAAAGCGGCCGGAGTCTTTAGGTGATCACTCACTTTCATCCAGTACCGCGATTCGAAATGCGTTGAGCCAGACCTACACTCCACAATATGCCTTAATAGCAGACACAGAGACAATTTACCGTTACCTTACGTCCGCGGTTTCCCGCCAAGCAATCTGCGTGTTCTTAACGACGCCTTTTGTTGTTTAGACCAAATTCTGCGACCTGACGCTGCCAGAGCAGCTCGGTAAAGACGTTCCAGTTCTGTTCATGAATACGGTGGAGTCGTTGCTGTAGTGATACGATCGTGCATTACACATTCTGCGTCACAGTTTGCTAGAGCGATGTGTTGACCTGCTAAGTGCCTGGCACGGCTATAATTGACCAGTCGGTACGTACAGCAGTGTGCCGTTTGTGCTGACAGTACGAGCTGAAGAAACGGCACAGTTTGTAATAATGTATAAGAGAACCAGAAAGTTCAGTCAGCCCCACATTGTGAAGTGTGCGCTCGTGATATTCCGCTTCACAAAGTCTTTTTTTTTTTTTTTTTTTTTTTTTTTTTATGATTTTTTTTTTTTT
>Ga0123352_10021068_pt1 | contig 10388 bp, 10 predicted proteins | sample TergutLab28metaG_FD_89700 | JGI IMG/M metagenome (GOLD analysis project Ga0123352, IMG submission 89700) | Labiotermes labralis P1 segment gut microbial communities from Petit-Saut dam, French Guiana - Lab288 P1 | ecosystem: Host-associated > Arthropoda: Insects > Digestive system > Gut ... | reverse complement strand
TTCAGCACCGCCTCGGTTGTGGGCTAAGCCTTCATCACCACATAAAATGATATTTTCAAGGGTTAATGTTCCGTTGACCATGAAGTGCCTACGGTTTAGGTTGGTTTGTGTGTATGTAAAGACGCTGCCTGGTTGGCTTGCACAGCCTACAAACTCATTACCCTCAAAAGGTATTGCCATTACTTGAGATAGAAACCCTTCAACATAAGAGCCGCCCCCCATAACCATACCTAATTCAGGGTCTGCGCTTTCGATATTTACTGTATGTCTAGCTTTTTGAACCGCTTCTTCACCTGATACTTCTCTGTCAGGAGGCACGATAACTGCGCCGTCTCATGCCAAGGAAAGGTTATAGCTTATGCTCCCAAAAGCAATGTAAAAGCCCCGCCAACTAATACAGATAAAACGAACGACAACAATGCTTTTAACCACTCCTTCAATTTTGTATATTTATCAAACAATATTGTTAACACAATAAAAACCGAAAACATTATTATTGTATCAAAAAGTATATACGCTATATCAGATGCAAAGTCTAAGCTGAAAAATCCCCCTCTACTAATGTGAGAGCTTATTCTAAGTAGAATAAAGGAAGTTATTTGTATTCCAATCAAATCATATTTAATGCCGTATTTAAATCTATGTCTTAATAAAGAATGTATTAGTACATATACAACATACATCCCTAATCCCCAAGACCGATTCCAAATGGCTTCGGCTTCAATCGAGTTAGTTGTATGAACCCCCAAAAAACCTCTCAATAATCCATAAGGAATATATGCAATCAACCCGCCAAGTAATAAAACAATAAACTGAACCGGCACAGCTAAAAACAATGCATTGGTAACGCGTGCCATAATTTTTGAAATAATGTCTTCATTTAAATTGTTTTCTTCCATATAAAAAGTATCACACCTCCGATAAATACTCTCAAATATGTGAGAAAAAATATCTTTACTCTCACTTCACGCACTTAAAAAACTATTAAGTTTTCAATTAAGTTGTAGTCTCTATAGCAATATGAAGGCGTTAACGACCACCATGAGACATACTAATTTCTGTCCTGTATCCGGTTGATTCGCCGCCGAAGTAAACCTCTAGCTGTAGTTCCACAAAGGAACCACCTACAGGAGTCATTGCAATGAACATGACTGCTTCTAAATCCATTATATTATTAAAAGGAATTTTAAAACCAAAAGGATAACCTAAATCACAACAACATATGTGTTCTAGATATTCACCATCTATCCGAATCATAGTGTCAAGGATATCACCAGATATATGTAGCTCCAAGTTGCCGGAAGCAAGACCCATACCAGCTACGATAATATTAGCCGCGCCTGAATGATGCCCGTGGTGGATGAAAGTAATTTCTATCGCATCTGTTATCGGCGGTGCTGGCAAAAGCTCTGAGCTATTGGGAGATATTGTTAGCTTAGAATTGCCGTAGATATCAAGGCTGGAATAATGGGCTATAAGAGTTTGAGTTAAATCTTCAAAATATAGTACCATAATTTCAGGCATGAGATCATCTACAAATACCATGTTGCTGAAAACGTATTCACCTGATTCCATTACAAATTGATACCTATGATATTCATGATTAATTATGAATACTACGCCAATTTCCTCATATATTGCGTTTTCAGCTTCCCTGTAAAGCCTTGAATCCACCTGGATAATCCTGTTTCCATACGAATCATAGATATCCAAACTTTCTACTCCTTCGATAACTACACTTACAAATTTATCTTCAAGTTCTGTATAATAGCTTTGTGCAAATTCTGTAGTCAACTCATGGATAGCGTAGTATCTGCCAAAACTTCTTTCCATTATCAAATTTCTTATTTGATTAAGTACCCATGGAGCTGGCTGCGAAATCATCCTTGTATGATCTCCGCCAGGTATTGTAATTACAGATGAGTGACTGAGAGACCTTCCATTTGCAGCACTTCTTGCTATAACTGTACCATCTCCGTATATAGTTGGAGTAAACAAGTATAAATTATCAGGAACGTTAAATCGTCCATAATTAGCAGCAGCCGCAGTAACTAAGCCAGTACCAACAAAGTAAACTGAATCAATACTATTAGCAATATGAGTCATCCCAGAAATCAAATTATTGTGAAACTGTTCACTGTTAGGCATCATTATTTTAGTGTCCCCTGTAGAAGTTCGAGCCCAAGGTCTTCCTGATAGAAGGGTACGCCCTTCGCCATAAGATAAGGATCCACCGTCAAGAATATATATAAAAGAACCATATCTTGATGTTGGTAATAGCTCATAAACAGATGAAGTATTGGCACTTATTTCTCTTATATGTGGGCTTAAAAATATATCTGCTGGAAACCCAAACTGCCTGCCTGCTTCAAATGCCGATATAGCATCTACAGACCCCATAAAAGGTGTTCCAAAAGTTATCAATAAGTCAACCCTATCTCTATTTTCTGAACTCATGGCTAAGAAGTGTGAGACTATTAACCCTCCCATACTATGTGCAATGAAAACAATATTATCATGACCTATAAGCTCATCTTGCAAGAGTTCTGCATTTACAGCATTACTCAAGCGCCAGTCATAAGTAAAGAATACCACATCAAATTCAGAACTCGGAAAATTATTTTCATTTGTCAAGAAGTGATAAATATCCATATAGTAGTTCCTCGCGCCATAGTCTCCTGGTAGTCTTCTTGCATTAAGCTGATGTTCAGGCTCACCACATTCATTACTCAAAAGGAAGGGCTTCATATACATTGTAAAAATTGGAGATATGACCTCCCATGCCGTTGGTTCCCATACTCTCCTAAAGCCAGTCGAAAGCCTGCTACCCATAACGCCAGGCAGTAGCACTAGCGTAGTCCTAGCTGCCGGGTCAGTCGCACCCCCTTCACGGGGCGAATAATCTAACCCATTCAAAATCGGCAGCCCATTATTAAACTGCACCACCCCATCATCAAGTATAAATGGCGGCGAAATAAAACCGTTTAATGTCGGCATTTGTGCCGGGGTAAATCTTATTGTACCAATAAATATACCCGCCATAGTGCCTATAGCACGATCCGAAGGATCACGCACAAGCATCCACGTTTGGGTTATTGTGCCGCCATTAATCCCTGCAATAGCACCGGGAAAGCCTGTTGTGGTTGTAATTATCCCTGCATTATATGTACGTATTAAATGTGCATCGGCAGCCCAGGTAGCGGTTATTTGTCCCACAGCACCACCTGCAATATTAGTGACGGTTGCCGCTACATCCCCTGTATTGTATGAATTGGCTATAGTTACTGGTCCTGTTGATTGACCTATAAGTCCGCCGACCATTTGATTTGCTGAAATATTACCGTGGTTAGCGTTTTCCATTACCCAAATACCGCTATTCCCTGCGCCAACACGACCTTTCATGCCGATTATGCCGCCAACCTGGGTTGTTCCGCTTACTGTGGCGCGGTTTAAATTATAAGAATAGACCCCGCAATGCCGCCTATAGTGGAGCCTGTGATTTCTATCCCTAACGATACGACTGTTGCATTGTTAATAATAGAATTATTAGTTACCGTACCCGCAATACCGCCAATAACTCCTGTACCTGGAGTGCTTGTGCTGTTAACCGTACCTGTAAACCTTGAGTTGTTTACTGTAGAATTGTTTGTTAAAACACCAACAACGCCACCGTTTCGCAGTCCTTGAACGGACAAGCTGCCTCTTACGGTTACATTATTGATAGTTGTTTCTTCGGCAAAGCCAACAAGAGTGCCGGAATGTTCTCTTACTGATATATCAACATTTGTAAGGGTTAAATTACTTATCTGTGCGCCGTGGGTGCGACCGAAAAGTCCGAAATAGTCAGCGGCACCAGTATTACGCAGCCCTGATATAGTGTTATTGCCACCGTCAAAATTGCCCGTAAAAGGATGGGCAAAATTTCCGATAGGCTGCCAAATTGTGGAATTATCAAAGCTTATTGAGTTTGTAAGCCTGAAATAACGTGTATTGGAATTGAAATTCATATAGTTTTCAGAAAGTAATATAAGGTCGTCAATAGTTTGTATTAAAAAAGGATTAGAGGCTGTTCCGTCTCCAATCCAAGGGTCAAAAAATGGTGTAATCCCAAAAGAAACCGTAGGTACAAAATCACTGCCCAATGCTACTGCATCCACCGCTGCGGCAATGGCTTCAATCTCCGCCATAAGTCTTTCGGCTTCCGCAAGTGCTTCTGCGGCTGTTTGGTCGAAAACATATGTACTCACTTGCACAATTTCTTGCTCTGCCATAAACGCTTCTTGCCGGATTTCTTCCAAAAGTTGTTCTAATGATATCAATTGTTCATCATTTGAATTACCGTTTTCTTTAACATAGCGTTCTCTCCTTCGTAAATTGTTTTTTAATCTGATGCTAAAAGTACAACATTGTAATTATATCATCCCGCACTAAATTTACAACATAATTTTACAAACAATGTTGTAAATTGTAATTTTCCACACTAATCATGAATAACATATACCATCCTACCGTCTACCTGATATCGCTCTATCACTGTATCCCTTGGCATGGTAAATGCCGGACGGACGAAAGTCGCATCACGATGCATTACGTACCAAGTTAATCCGCTTTGCCAGATAGCACGTATCGTACCATCAGCCTCAGTCCAAGCTACAGTGCGAAGCCACCATGAATAGCCAAAAAAGTCTCTTGAATTAAAGCCTCTATCGCCGGTATATTCATAGCGCGGTGTTGCTATAAGGCGCGCATATTTCCGGTTTTGCAATATAGGAATAAATTGAATAAATTCATTTCCAAAAAAGGGGTGAAAGTAAGCTATTGGCTCACCTTCTATAGCTCGGTTAGCGCGGCGTTCCCTTCTTCCAACTTCGTTTTCGGAAAGTAAAAATACCCTGCGTGGTACGGTTTCGGTTACTGTTATAATCATATTTCTGCCTGAAGGTGCGTGATTAATACCATCCCAAACTTGTATGTTGGTGGTTAAAATTCTTTCTTGTATGCTGGGAGAAAACATTTTTAGGTATTCCGTTTCAAGCCATGCATCTATATCGCTCATTGGGTAGTATCTAAAATCTTTTCCTCCATGACCCATTAAGGCTGACCTTCTATTTTCCCGTGCTATCCACGACCTCCTTTCCTGTATTAAATATTTTCTAAGCAACAACACGCCACCATTTCCCTCCCCGGGGTATCTTGACGCAATCGCTAAAAACGGCTCCCATTCGCCATTTTCGCGTATGTATACTGTTATGCTATTTTGGTTTAGGTAAAAAATACCTAAACTGTCATAAGCAGAGCGGTACAAGGGCATACTACGCCCTATTCGTGGTCTGCCGCCTATTAATAAAAGTACGCCCAGCAGCAATACAATTGCAACTGCTATAATCTTTTTCTTTCTGTCAAGTTCATTTAAGTTAATTGGCATAAGAGTAATAGCCTCCTAATCGTGAATGACATATACTTTTATAAACCCTATTATATATAATATTCAATCCCAAAATTATCTTTACTCAATAATCATTAAAGCCTCTATTTTTTGTTTGAGGTTCCGCATCTAAATTTATCATATTATAAGTTATGCTGTCAATGAAACTTACCACAAATCAAGATGCGACAGCCATCGTCTTTTTTGCCCCAAGAGACATTTTCTACTCCAGCAAGTTCGTATATTTTTGCTTGCTGGAGCAATCTACGCTTGTGGGTTCATTCTTGGTAAATGGGTTAATGCTGATGAGTGCCGCGGAGTCTTTCTTCGGCGCGAGGTCTTTATATTTTTTGTAGACTGCCTTGTGGGTTTTGTAATTTTCATTATGTGCCAAGTGAATAGCCAAAGTTTCCAAACGCCTATCTGTGGATTTAATGCACTTTACGCATTTTCAAATCGGGATGATTCCAAAAGGCGTTGGCAAGGGCGTTGCATATCTCGGCTGATTCTTCCATTGTGAGAAAAGGTATTTCTTCACCGTGGGGTAAGGGTGCCAATGTATCAAGGTCAATACCGACTTCGGCTAATAACCACACCCACATACCCAAGTCATATACCATGATAGAAATAGGATTGCGGATTGAGTAGTTTTCGATATCGCCTCTAATCCCAAGATGCTGCCACATCATCCATGAGATTGTGTCCATCAAGTTCATTTGAAAATAATTGCTGTTGTAAATATCCAGCCATTTATCTTCTGTTGCTGCAATGTATGGGTTGCGGGGGAACTCGGAAAAGCCTCGTTTTTCTGCTATTTCATCGGGCATTAGTATAGATGATAGGCAAGTAGTGCATACCTCCGAACATCCGCCGCCGATGCTCGAATACAATGTGTTCCAAAAATAATCCATCCTTTTCAGACATGGTTAAAATATGTAAGGGTATGCTTCTATATATAAACCATGTTTATATCCCTTACAATTAAATGCGTCGAAAAAGAGGGTGTAATGTTCTTGTTATAAAAATTTATTTTCAATTATGCTTTGGATATTTCTTACGTTGCCATATCGGGAATGTGATATGATATATCTTATTTAAGGCTAATCGAAGTCAGGTTGAAAAGAAAAGTTCCACTACGCTATTCTGAGCAACAGCATGTGGCACTCGGATGTACTTGTGTTTTCGTCTGCCCTCCTTTTACCCGCAAAACCGCTTGAATCCGCTACAGATGAGCCTTTTGCCGTATATTGTATTTGGGTACGGTTTGAGTACCCTTTACAATATACATCCCTTACTACTTAGTATGTATAGAACGTTTGAGCATCACCTATGTCATTATTTGCGTTAACTGATTTCAAGCGTTCCGCCATAACTGCTGCACACTGTATGCTATATTACCCGAAACGACCCCGTATACGATCAATAGTAGAGAAAATGTAATCGAACAAAACCTTAATATTTCTTAATACTTCCTTGATGCTCCCTTACAATCCGATATATATCATGGGTTGAAACTATCATCCCAAAATCAGCCAAATTTATAAAGTTCCTGTCAAGCACATAGTGGCGTCAGCCTATATAATCACTTCATTGTAGAATAATAAATATCTCACATAAAAAAAGAGCGGCCAGGCTTTCGCCCACCGCTCCAAACAACATCACTTCAGCCCGCTCCAGCTACACCGGATAAGCCTATACTTATTAACAATGCTTCGTCTATTTCTTTCATTGCCTTATCATCGATGTTACCAAGAAATGAGTCCAATCTCTTTTTATCAATGGTTCTAAGCTGCTCTAACATAACTGTACCTTTGAAATTCTCATACGGTGAGTCCACTCTGACATGGGTAGGTAACTTTGCCTCCTTTGTTGTAAGTACAGCTACAACTGTCGTTGGGCTATATTTATTGCCGATGTCATTTTGAATGACAACTACTGGTCTTGTCCCGCCTTGCTCTGAACCGACCACCGGCGTTAAATCAACAAACCATACATCTCCTCGTCTTACAAATTGCCTTAACATGTTCCGCGCCTCCTTCTAAGTTCTCCTATGTGAATTATGTTGGGGTTTAAGCACTCTTCGCGCCTAACCCTGAGTCGCTCCTTGGCTACATTGTCTATCCAAACATTAGCTTGATAGCATATGTAGGGGAGCGTTAAAAATAACAAGCCTAAGCAAAGACCAAAATAGAGCCCTATTCTGCTCTGAGCTATGCCTTCTGCGGTTATCAATATCAGAAATATAGATATTAGTGCCATGACTCCCAAAATACGCTTAAGTACTTTCATTCGATTAGTCATATAGATTTTCCTCTCCATGGTTTTTAATTTGCAATTGTAACAACGATGAGACTTTTTTTCTCATCTGCCACAATAATCTGTCAATAACATTCAACACCGCCATCAATCAACCTGCTATAAATGGTGTATCCAGCGATATCAATGTGTGAATCCGTATGGGTAGGATTGCCTTGTAATCTGGTGATTTTAAGTAGCATCATCAGGTTAGCTACGTCTTTTGCAGTGATACTTTTCTCCAAATAAGCCCCCTAAAGATTCGTTATCTTCTGAAGGTATTCTTTTGGAGATCCATAATCATCGTTCTACCTTGTGGACAGGGTGTTTGTTATTTGCGTGCATTCTTGTTGTCTTGACCGTTTTTTCTCATATCCTCTCCTCGTCTCTAGCCTATTGGGCAATAAAAAAGAGAATGGCGGCCTCATACAAAAGGTCTGTCCATTCTCGTATGTTGGGTATGATTTCAGACAAAAAAATACCGAACCAAAAGCTAGGTTTTCTATGCCAAAGGGCATAGGTTTCCCGCAACTTTTCAATCCGGTAGAAATTTCAATCTGAAATATTTTATGAGTTTATATTAACATAGGGTTATGAGAGTGTCAAGTTGTGTTGAAAGTCTTATGTATCTGCTAAATTGCTGGGGATGAAAACTACAAATTAGCCAATGCAGTGTGATCTCATAACATATTCTTCCACAAACTGCTTTGCAAGCGGATTAGGCTGATTTGCTCTGACATAATACCAAATCACATAAACTCCAACGAGCATATATATTCGACTTAATATAACATTGTATGCGTTTTTATCTAAGCTCGACTACGCTGTGAAAAGAAAAAAACGGTGTCTGGATTATTTATAGTCCGGACACCGCAATAAGAAACACCTAATATCACAACAACTAACCGAGGATTGGGAGAATGTCAGATTACGACCAATCTTCTATTCTCAACCCGTCAACACGCTCAAACTCTTTTGAATTATTTGTAACCACTATCAGATCTTTTGACAAAGCGTGAGCAGCTATCAATGTATCAAGAGGACCAATCGACAGACCTTTGCGCTCTAAAGCGGCTCTTACCTTTCCATAACAAGAGGCAGCTGTATCGTCAAAATCCAAGACATTAAAGAGAGCTAAAGTTTTCTGTATGGCAATTATATTACGTTCATAATATGCGCTTTTTGAGGCACCGTATTCCAACTCTCCCAAGGTGATTGAAGAAATGCATAGACCATCTCTAAGATTAGCTCTTACATTATCAATTACATTGTGGGATCGCTTGTTCATCAAATAGATGCAAATATTAGTATCAAGCATATACTTAAGGCTCATAATTTCAAACTCTCCCTGGATTCTTGTTCGCTCGGTTGCTCCCTCCCGTTTGCATAAAAATCTTCACTAAACTCCGAAAGCCCTTCCAAAAATATTTCCCATTCTTTATCCTTTGGGTAGAGCATAATTACAGAGCCTACTTTTTTCGCATAAACTTCATCTCCTGAAAAACGAAACTCTTTTGGGAGTCGTACAGCCTGACTCTGACCGTTTTGAAATAATTTCGCTACTTTCACATTTATCACCTCGATTTCAGTATATACTAAAGTATATACTTTAGTCAAGGCAATTATGTAGATTTGTTTTATCAAAAAAAGAGGTGCCGAGGAAATATAAACCCCGACACCTAGATCTTCTGTTTAGAGTTAAGTCATGAAAATTACCTTCCACCGACTTCTCTAGCATGAATAGCCCAACGATAATTAGGTTTATCATATACGCAGGTAATTAGTGTGAGAATGTTACTGTGAGAGTGGAAGCCCGACAAGCAAGTCTACTTTTACTACTTCATTCGGGGTCAAGACCCTCATTAAATCCGTTCTCTCTTCAAGCTCTTTGCCCAAAGCAAACAGGGTTAGTATGTAGTAGCGCTCGTCGATTGTTTTGTCGTTCATAACAGGTAGGCTCTCGTCGGCAAGGGTATAGGTTTTTTCCTTGAACTTAAGCACATCATTTGCTCCAATCCCCGGAAGAAAGCTACTCTCAGCAAAGCTTGCGGGGAATACATGATTTATAGTTTTGATCGCTCGGTTGCCGTGATCAATTGCTACTGGTATTCGCATTTGATTACCTCCTCGTAATCCATATCAGCGTCTTATTTTCCTTGCCTCGCAACACTTGTACAACTAACGCACATTGAAAGGCAAAAGAATAATAGACTTAAGAATGGGTTTTGTCAAGTAATATCCTGACTGCCCAACAATATATTGCCTATCAAATCTCGACAATTTATCGAGTCTATAATGGGAATGATAATTATGTTGCGCAAAACAAATACCCGATGATATAATGTGTCTACTGGAGTATCCGGGAGATATTAGCACAGTATTCGGTAATTTGCTAATATCTCTGCTAATTGAACTCCATGGACGCAAAAATATTGGACATTATTATACAGACAAAATGCAAAAATAGAATACGGAAAAATGGGGAATTATACGGACTAGATGGCAAATTGAACACGTTAACGCATTAGATAAAATGAGCCAATATCGGCTCATAACCGGACGGTCCTGGGTTCGAGTCCCCGAGGGCCCATGTATTAAATTCCCTGTGAATCCTAGGTTCACAGGGGTTTGTTATTTATATACATATCAAAAGGAGCTGATTTTATGT
>Ga0123352_10021067_pt1 | contig 10388 bp, 4 predicted proteins | sample TergutLab28metaG_FD_89700 | JGI IMG/M metagenome (GOLD analysis project Ga0123352, IMG submission 89700) | Labiotermes labralis P1 segment gut microbial communities from Petit-Saut dam, French Guiana - Lab288 P1 | ecosystem: Host-associated > Arthropoda: Insects > Digestive system > Gut ... | reverse complement strand
TCTTGAGAGCAGCTGCGTAGGTCGTGTGTACGGTGCGGATGGTGCCGGCACGGCACCATCCGCACCGTACACACGACCTACGCAGCTGCTCTCAAGACCACCACCCATACAAAAACTCGGTGCAGAAAACCATATGCTGCAACTCAACATCTAATGTTCATGATGATAGGCGAATGCGCCCGAAACATGTCGAGTTAAGAATACATCAATAAAATTACCTTGTTGCATCAAGTTGGCATTTCATATTATTTCATGAGGAAGATGCACGGTCAAACAACCCTCAAAATACCGCCTTAGAGAATTCTGCCTGTTACCTAATGCAGCACTGCAACTGCATTCCCTCAGGCTCTTGGTTGATTACTTTCAAAGTGATTTCAATAATCACAACCCACTGAGAATTCCAAAATTCCCCATTCCGCATCCCACGTCCCTATTCCTGTATTTATTTCGTGAAAGACATTGCTATTCCGCGTTCACTTTCTAAAAACTCTATAGAATATTGATCTAACGGAATGAGGGATCATTTGTCCCCTGCGAATACCCATGGCGGAGGTCCCCATTTGAAGCTCTTTGCTTAATGTTTATTTAACTTATTCATAGATACTTTAAATTATGCAGTAGTAGGCTTATGGTTGCCATCTACGATGTGACAGAGGATGCTACTTAAAAATTCATTAAAGACATGTTCATATATTTCTGTTGGTCCCGAGCTGAAATTTCAAGCACGAGGAAACGAAACATAGCTTTACAAACTGTACGTAGTATACGTTTTCTTGAAGAGCGAAGGTAAATTCCCATCTTATGTTTATTGGATCGTGCATCATTGTGATAGCTGAAGAATAAAAGACCAATTTGATGTCACTTGCTATTTTATTTCACTTCTTATGTGCTCAACATGTATCGGACATTAATATATCCATCATCAGGAGCTTGCGACTATGCTGTTGAATTATGACTTTGGTCGTTTTGTTCTTGGTTCGCTGTGTGTAGCAGGCTGAAGCCTGCAACACGTACACTACTCAAAACCAACTGCACCAAATCTCCAACACACAGCGAACCAAGAACAAAACGACCAAAGGCGTAATTCAACGGCATAGTCGCAAGCTCCTGATGATGGATATATTAATGTCCGAAACATGTTGAGCACATAAGAAGCGAAATAAAATAGCAAGTGACATCAAGTTTGTCTTTTATTCTTCAGCCATAAATTCTCATCTTTCAAGAAACCCTCAGATTGGTTACCGTGTACATAACGACCAGCCTCTAGTTACTTTCCCCAGCCAGATAAATTCAATTCACACCCACACGTCCTGTATCCTTTGAATCCACCTCCATATTATTATCCCACGAACTGTTTATCTCTCACCCATTCCAACAAAATAATCTGCATTTCCATCTTTCCCAAGCGCAGGTACACCGTCTATTTAATCACCAATGATGTGGTCGCACTTATCATATCTTATAAAGCATGAGATTTATAAATGTACCCATAACGCTATTTCACCCACTTTCCTGTTCCACCCCATTTTTACACTGAAACATTCTCCTCAGCTCTCGGTGCTCACATACCGTCACTCTGTGGTTCTCCCTTAAAGTTAAGACAAATACAGAGCCATACGAAAAATTAAAGTAAAAGTAGAAGAGGTTTACGTTACACGGAGAATTGAGAGAGTCTGTGCTCCTCTGTTCCATATAATAGAGCACATAGACAACAGTTGGCAAAAAGGGTTTATAAAAAAAACATGTAGAGATCCTATGACAGAGAAACTCATAGAATATTATAATACCCCATGGCAATTTTCTTATTTCTTTACCTCCCTAAACCTCATGTTACAGAAGTAATATGTTCCTGTTAGTGGTTAAAAAGATCTAACATAAAACTAGAATAAAATATGAGTGAAAGGGGGTATTCTTCAAAGAAGAATAGGATTGTTTTGGAAGCCGCATATGGCAAAATGCACATAAGTGACAGGAATTCAAAGGGCCAAAAGTCATATAGGCTATACAGAGAAGAATTGAAAGAAAGGTAAAAACAGAATATACTCTATTCTCCGCTTCCTTGACAGCTTCCTCCCAACAACTACCGGTATGAGATATGAACTCTTCGGAAAAGTTACGCATTGTACGGTGGTAATTCCTTACCAACGTTTCGGGACAGTCTACTGGTCCCGAGACGTTGGTACGGAATTACTAACTTAATCCGCGTAACATTCCAGAAGAGCGCATATCTAATCGATTTCGTGGCGGAAACCTGAAATCACTTAAACTGCGAGGATTTACAGAAATGAAAAATCAACGGATATGAGAAAGTGAGACACAGAGGGTGATGAGACGCTTCTCCTCGTCACAGACTTCCGTCACTTGGCAGAACTACGGATATCACAGCGAAAAGCTTCTCAAGCTACACCCGATTTCCATATTTCTACACTGATCACACACAGGCTACATAGCGGTCACATCTGCTGTTTTATCGATTAAGTGTCAATAACGCAGCCCTGTTTGAGCTCATCGATAATTCATTCATTTCCTTTAGAGTAAATGTCAACTAGCATGCGTTACTTCGGGCTTCCGTAGCGAAGTAGCTTAGAACTGCGCTCTTCTGGGTTATTACGCAACGAACAGTGGTAATTTCCACTACTCGCTACATATTAACCCAGAAGAGAGCATTTCGCATGTCAACTAGCACACGTAACTAAATAAAGGTATAATTTGTAAACAAATATGCATGATACTTTCGTAGAGTACAACCAACAAGATGCAACGTTTCACAATTTATTTATTTCTGTAAGACGCTGTGTATGTTTCAGACAGTTTTCCGTCCATCATCAGGAGCTCAAAACTGCACACAGAGCGTCAGGTATTTGTCAGACCAATACTGCTGCCTGCTGCTATCCTGGCCAGGCTATCAGCAGGTAGCAGTAATGGTCTGACAAATACCTGACGCTGTACGTGCAGGTTTGAGCTCCTGATGATGGACGGAAAACTGTCTGAAACATACAGAGCGTCTTACAGAAATAAATAAATTGTGAAACGCTGCATCTTGTTGATTGTACTCTAAGAATATATTAGCGATGCACGGACCTATGAATGTTAAATGCATGATAGAGTATTGTTGCAACTGAAGACACATTAGATAACGAACATTGAAACGTATTCGTAATTAATTTATATTAACCCTAAATAATGTTGGTATTTTATACACATTTACCACCAAGTTTAACATTCCAAAGTCCAATACTCTGTCCACACAGTACACAGGCTCATCCAAAGCAATGGGCCCCGCTACAAGACGTATTTATTAGAAGAGCTATATAGAGACGGTATTTGCTGTAAAGGCCGGTTCCAGTGGCCGCGCGGTCTAAGGCGTAGGAATGCGGCCGCTCGCCCGCTGAGATTGTGGGTTCGAATCCCACCGCGAGCATGGATGTTCGTCTGTTGTGAGTGTTGTGTGTTGTCAGGTAACGGTCTCTGCGACGAGCTGATCACTCGTTCAAAGGAGTCCTACCGACTGTGGTGTGTTGTGTGTGATCTAGAAACCTTGTGAATGAGGAGGCCATGGCCCACTGGAGGCTGTAGTGCCAAAGAAGAGAAAAAATTACTGTAAATTTTCTTCAAATCATTAAGTTTTCTTAACACGCGTGCCCACAACTGTTCGCTCATACTTCATGTGCATGCGCGTAACATTTTCAGCTGTAGTAGGCACTGCGTCCGCCACAGTTAGTAGGACGGTGACAGTGCAAGATACAGCATAGTTCGCCATTTGGTTGACCGAAAGAAAATTCACTGTAACAGTGCAGCACCATTTCCGACGCACATGGCAGAGATTTTCGTGTCTACAATGCTATTTGACGCTGGTTTATCCAGCTTAGGGAAAGTGGAAATGTGGAAAAGCGCATATCAGGTGGCGACTACGGGCTTTCGAAGAGGACGCTGAAGGCGTAAGGTTGTCTTGTCAACACAGTTCGAGGAAGTCTACCGCTCATGCAGTTTGTAGCTGTGTATAGGGGAAGGCCGGGCAGAGCGGACAACGTGGCTTTAGGACGGAATTCCTCGAAGAAATAAAAAATAAGTACGTATATTTCATTGGACACATTACAGTGATATATTGCTCTCTCAATGAGCAGGCTACTGAACAATACTTATATACGTAAATGTATATAAATCCGATTTGACTTTCATAAGGCCGTACATCATAATACTATTTCTATAGTAAAACCAACCAGATGCACCAATGTATCAAATTTATTTTATTTTGGAATGACACTCTACATGTTTCGGACGGTCTTTCCGTCCATCATCAGGAGTTCAAGACTGTACATATAGCAACAGGCACTTGTCAAACAGATATTGCTGACTGCTTGCTAGCTGGTACCCGCTAGCAAGCAGTCAGCAGTATCTGTTTGACAAGTGCCTGTTGCTGTATCTACAGTCTTGAACTCCTGATGATGAACGGAAAGACCTTCCGAAACATGTAGAGTGTTATTCCAAAATAAAATAAATTTGATACATTGGTGCATCTAGTGGGTTTTCCTATAGAAATAGTATATATATATATATATATCCATAAGGATTGGAGGGGGATCTTTAGTCATTTTACCCTCCGTACCCTGGTGCAGCGAAATCCCGATCGGATAAAATGAATACAAATCAATAGGAAAGGTTTAACCAAAACATTCATCATAGAAATAGGATCCATGTCCATTGTAACCTGCACACGACTCTCGACTCCACAGGATATACTTTGAGCACTGTGTCCAATCATTCTCAGGTGGTTCAGTGTAGGAATCTTCACACACACCTGGCAAACATACCTCGGCTCTTAAGTACCCTGTGTTTTCTTGGCAGAACGAACTCCAGTAAGCTCCTTGCTAAGTCTGTGGCAGAATTTCGCAGTTTTTGTCTCCTTTTCTCGTCAGATTTGTGTCTTTGTTGCTCCTTTACTGGGGTACTAATTAGGATTTCAGTTCGGTGGCACTCCTTTTCCGTCGAATGTTCGAAATTTTCTGAGCAGTTGAACAGATGATTATGATTATGATTTTAACTTATCAGACTGAGTCATCGAATCAGTGACAAAAATCATTTAAGATTTGAATATGAAATTCCGTCTGCGTAATAATGAGGGAATTCAGATTGTGGGGAATGGGTGGAAGAAGCCGGAGTACAATCAGGTTTTGGGCGATCAGTGACAGAAACTGCAGCATATCAGTATCAGAGAAAATATTACGGTTGTCAGGACAAATTCATAAAGATTGAACTACGCTTACTGCATTTTGAGAACTTTGCCCTCTCAAATATGCGGATGCCAATAGTCTGGCAACATCAAATTAATTCACTCACTCTACATCCAGCACGATGTTTTGTAATATGCAAATTCCTAGTCCAAAACATAAATTCAAAAACCCATATACAGGAACATGTAAAGGCTGCATTTTGTGCAATACATGAGGCGCAGATTAGAGAAACAGCACATTATTTTTGGCACAAAATAAAGCCTTGATATACAAATGCGATTCGTGATCGTCCAGAACCAGTCAAATTTATCTGGTTGCAGCTCGACGACATTGTTCAGCAAAGAACTGTAGCCCCTGTAGAAATGTCTCTCCATTGATCCATCCGTAGTCTGCACAAGAGTGATATCCTGTAGAATATGCCCCAAAAGCCGTTCCTGCATGCGTTTTCGTGCAAATATGGAAAACAGTGGAGTGACCAACTCTACAAAAAGCATTGCAGCAACAAATAGCTGTTGTAAGTTGTCCTAGTTTCTGCACTGTCATTGGTGATTACGTGTTTCTTTCCTGCTGCGGATTGACTTTTGGATGGTCCTTTGTTGAAGTCTGTATGCCAGTTTCATCCGTATTGTAAGGACGTGAAGCGTCTATTTTTTGCTCTTCCACAAGTTCAAACAACATAGTGCAAAAACGAGTCATTTCTGGACAACTGAATCCCATGGCTTTGGCAACTGGAGTGGGTTCTCACGAACGCAAAGATATACTTGAATGTCTCCAAATAAATCCCATCAACCAAACATCCTCTGCTGCTCCATTCTGAAAAGGGCGTGGAACTTTATTCCTCTCTGCAAAGTCACATGCCAGTTTGTTCAAATCTTTTCTCGTCAAAACATAAAATAAACTGTCCATGAATTCTACGTACCCATCAAGTTGTTTCTCTTGTTTGTTGTTGAAAACAGTCCTAAATCGTCCTAACCTTTCTTCAGCAGACCCACGTTTGCATACCAGATAGTGTACTTCAATGCTAAAGTGTTTTAAGATCCTCAGCCAGCTTCCACTATCGCATTAGCAATATACTTTACATTCCAAATTCCCTGGTTGGTTTTCTTACCTATTTGTATACCATCTGAAATTATTTTAAGTTAAGATTATTAAAAAATGTGGGAGAATTGAATGACAAATAAAGCACTAAATAGTGGAATAGCATATAAACAATCAGGTGAGCTTTAAACGGATATTTCGAATATTCCGAGCAAAGCGAAGAATTTTTCCACTTTGGTTCACTTTGCCCAGTATGTCGCCATTGAAATACCGTAGGTCATGGCAGCCAAAATAACAGGCGACAATGTTGTACCGCAACCGTAATCAAAAAGGGATTATATCATATAGGCCTAACCTAAAGCAGTGCAATATTTCTTCAGCTGCTTTCTGTAATACACGTAAGTCTATACACTGACAGTCAGAATATTTTAACAAACACACAAAACAAAATTTTGTCTTATAATTTCCACGACGGTCACTGCTACGAAGAACCAACTTCCCCGAGGACAGTGCAGCTACTACCATGCACTGTAACAGAAGCGTGGCGATATCTTGCCTCGACAGCGAAAAAAAAATGACCTTTTTCTCTTTGCCCCGGTCTCCCCTAACTGAAACGGAAATCCAAAAGACCAGCAAAAATAGAGATCAGTAAGAAACAGCTGACTTTGCAAATCTGATGCTCAATGCAACTGACGATGATATTTTTTTTGCGCCGAGTGATGTTCAAAGATGAAGCAAACTTCGATATGAATGGTCATGTAAACAGGTCCAAGTAGAGCATCTGGACACAGTAACGGCCACAAGAAACTGACGAACTTCAACTTTCATAGGTCCGTGCATCGCTCATATATTCGCAGAGTACAACCAACAAGATGCAACGTTTCACAATTTGTTTATTTCTGAAGACGCTCTACATGTTTCGGACGGTCTTTCCGTCCATCATCAGGAGCTCAAAACTGCTCATACAGTGCCAGGTACTTGTCAGACCGTTACTGCTACTTGCTGCTAGCCCAGCTGGGCTAGCAGCAGGTAGCAGCATTGGTCTGGCAAGTACCTGCCGCTGTATGAGCAGTTTTGAGCTCCTGATGATGGACGGAAAAACCGTCCGAAACATGTAGAGCGTCTTACAGAAATAAATAAACTGTGGAACGTTGCATCTCGTTGGTTGTACTCTGCGAATAAACTGACGAACATTTGCCAGATTCCCCATAACTGATGTACTGTGCAGCATAATGCATTGTCATATTAGGCGGTGTACTTATTAAATGTATTAAATATTGTATTAAGTACCTATTAACCATGGAACTTGAAAATTATAACTGTAACAAAAATACATAGTTTTGCAACTTTTTATACCTGGTGCTCCTTCTCTGATGGCACAACGAGTAAAGAGTCTGTGTTAAACAGAATGTTGACATCCATCTGTACATTAGTAACCACCACTCGAGGCTTTTCTGTGTCGCAACATCAGAGTAAGAATAATAGTTTTTAAAGGAGATCGGTTGTCTGCCGGTATGAAAACCCCCCAGCAAATCACCCTCTTCACGCTTCCAAATGCTAACGAAGTCCACTTCGATTTTACTAAGCAATAGAAGTCGAGGACTTTGGCCACTTACTGCCCTTACTCAAGCAGCTGTAACGGGATTCGCTGCTCGTATCCACTTTCCGGACGGCGGTAGAACCTTACTGCTAACTGGCCGGTGGACACGGATACAACAGTATGACCGTGTTATAGGGCCTTTGTTTAGCCGAAACCACCACCACGGCAAATATTTCCCTGGATAAATTACAGTTCCTTGCATATCGAAAAACTGATGGCATTGAATAAGAAGATGAAATTTTGTTTCAACAAGAGGGTGATCAAACCCACTTCAGTCACACTTCCTAATTGGTGTATTGGAAGAGGCGGGAAAAAAGTGACTCCGACGAATTCCGGACTTCTCAATACTGGATTTTTTCTTTCGAAATTCATTAAAAATATCTTTTACGGAAAATAAAATCCAAGATTCATTACTGTGAGAGAGAGTTAGCAGAAGTTCAAGGGTAGTCACGCCTTCATTACTAGGAGAACATGGAAAGAATGCGAACACCGTCTAGATGTTCGCAGGGCTAGAAATGGCGTGGACACTGAGATCTTCTAACGTAAGTATGAAATCTTTAAGAGCAGACGAACACATAATAGCAAATCCCAACTATATATCCCTCTTCTTACGAAATGTATTAAAGCTTACCCTGCTAAGGTGGATAATATGGTGAGCTCCTAATAATGCCAGCAGATGGCAGATTGGATTTAAAAAGGCGTTTAAAGTGTTAATTCTCCTACCTCGGTTAATGATTGCCGATGATCGTGCACTATGATATTGGTATGATTCTCAGAAACACCAGTCATCATTTCTCCATACCGCAACAATATACTGGCTTTCATAACCGAGACGGCGCGTATTTACTGCACGGTGCGACGTAAATCTAAAAACTTAAATGGGTTTAGGTTAGTCTTCGCATATAAAGGGTCAATACTCCGATAATCCCAAACATAAGGACAATTTAAATAAAGAAACAAAATAAGACGCCAAACTCTATGCACCTTAATATCCTTACCACTTTATCGTGACGAAATGACACTAACCACACTGCGAGTTACACTTAATTTGTATTACCTTTGAAAAACCGAAAAATAAGTACGGACTACATACCATATTTTCACCCTAAATCAACCGCGTATAGCAAAGCAGTATGCAAAATGCCGACAATCAAAATAAAAATGTGAATTAAAAAAATCCCTACGTTGTACCCACGTATCGAACTTCACGGATGGACAGACGGGCAGCTTCATTCATTTTTCAGTCATGATACCATCCATCATCGTCGGCGTTGAGGAGGTGAAGGAGGTGGAGGTGGTTGTTCTATCAGTTCAGGAAGACCTAAACTGATAGAAGAAGCGGGCTGGTTTCTTCTTCAATCAGAAGAGCGAAGATCGATGATATATTGAAAGGGTCTTTTTGTATGTAGCGGAAGGTAAGCTCGTTATTGAGCTGCGACGTGACCATTACATTTCTGTGTAGCGGAAATAGTATGTATGTAATAACACAATTCTTCGTGAATCGTATTCAAACAATTCTTCGTATCTGTTATTACACACTCACTTCGTTTTAATAACGTATGCGTGCGTGGGACATGTCAGAACTGAAGGCAATATGCAACCGCTCTAATAACTGATCAGCACTACGACTAGGCCCATGCTGACATGTTACATCAACGAATGTGACCAATGAAACAATAACAAATGTGAATGCTTCATTACCTAAACAGTGTAAACTGTAAGACGTCAGTGATAAAACTGCGTTTAGTTACGCCGTAATGAAAATACGTCTACTGTAAATGTATTGTTTATTTATTGATTATATCTTGTCTTCTATCAAGAGTAATCTATGTAAAAATAAGGGTTTTCTCGGAACATGTTCAGATTCATCTCCGAGCCTTAAAAATCAATATATTACGTGTCTGAAATTTTAAACAAGATATCAGTCTACAAGTTTTGGATTCTACCGACAAACGACATATATATTGCGGTGGCATCATCGAAGAGTACAGCGTATACAGTAGGACTAGCAATTCCTAATGTTTACGCTCTTTGTCTACACTTCAGTGATCAGACTGTAATGTGCGTGTGTATGTGTGTGTGTGTGTGTGTGTGTGTGTGTGTCGCTTCCAAGAATTTCGTATCTAACTGCATGCGTCATATTATTCAATTTATTATTTCTTAAAGTTTTATAAACTTAATATTGTACATTTCAGGCATTATATACATATATATATATATATATATATATATGTATAAGCTCCGTGGGCCGGGTAGCTCAGTCGGTATAGCGACTGACTACCGGCTGGACGGTTCGGGATCGAATCCCGGTGGGGACAAGATTTTACTCCCGTCCAGACCGGCCCTGGGGTCTACCCAGCCTCCTGTAAAATGGGTACCCGGTCTTTCTCGTGGGTAAATTGAGATTGGGGCGTGTTGCTGACCACTCACCCCCTTCTAGTGCCGCGGTCATGGAAAAGTAGAGCTATACCTCTACCCACCCTCTGGGCCACACCGGGCCTGTAGCGGGATCACGTTAC
>Ga0123352_10021064_pt1 | contig 10389 bp, 4 predicted proteins | sample TergutLab28metaG_FD_89700 | JGI IMG/M metagenome (GOLD analysis project Ga0123352, IMG submission 89700) | Labiotermes labralis P1 segment gut microbial communities from Petit-Saut dam, French Guiana - Lab288 P1 | ecosystem: Host-associated > Arthropoda: Insects > Digestive system > Gut ... | reverse complement strand
TGTGGCCGGTTTTATGGCTCGTTGTATCTGCTGATGGCTGTAACCATTTTGTTTGAAGACATTGGTGAGGAATGTTAATTCCGGTGCAAGGGATTCCTGATCGCACAGAGTTTTCGCTCTGTGTACCAGGGACGAGAGGACTGAGTGTTTGTTGGCTGGATGGTGATGGGATTTTTGGTGTAGGTAGAGGTTTGTGTGGGTGGGTTTCCGATTGACTTTGTGCCCAAGAGAGCAGTCCATCTTCCTGTGTATGTCGATATCCAGAAATGGGAGGTGACCTGCTTCTTCTATTTCCATGGTGAATTGTATTTTGTTGTGAATCCCATTGAGGTGGTTTAGGAAATCCATTAGTTTTTCTTGTCCATGTGGTCATCTGGCCACATGGACAAGAAAAACTAAACATCTGGTATATGCCATTCTGTGTAGGTAACCTTCTGGTATGCAGGTTCCATCCAAATCTGCATACCAGACGGTCATCTACACAGAGTGACATATATCAGATTTCGTATTGATTTAATTAATTCTGCTGACAATGGACATATAGCTGACCGAAATATGTAGAGACTAGAAATAAACATACGTGAAAAAGAACTGTGCGTCAAGTTGGTTATTTGCAAAGATTATAACGAGATGCACGGTCAATAAAACATAAACCTAAACAAGACACAGTTTCGTACGGAGTCACGAAATAAAACACTTGGATAATCCCCACAGCAGCACAACGCAAATACATTGCCCTTTGTACTGGGCACCAGGGAAAGTAAATCGTCTCCATACAGCAATCCGTTTAAACAACTAGGCTGCAAGCCTTGTAGGTCGCTTATCTCCAGGTTTCCCTTTATACCTTCTTCCCTGACATTTAAATTAGTTTTAATAGAACACTAAAGCAGAGTAGGGTGTCTTATCTTTGCTGAAACAATAAGGTTAGTTACTCTGCCAAGGAGAATATCTTTTCTGCCAAGGATAGGCCCAAAATACATTACGGTGCTTTCAAGTGGGAGTTTTAAACTGTTTTCCATGAAAGATTATTATGCCCTGAGTTCTGGATAGCTGATGGTGGCGCCCTCGACACAGGGTCCTATAATATGATCAGTGATCTAGAAGCCGCGGTAGGGGTTGGAGCGGAGCGTTCTTTTCACGGCCTGAGATATCTTTCCTGTCTTCTAAGAGTTGCCAAATCATGCTCACGTAGGGTAATTTCTCTTTGCAGTATATCTTGAGGCAGCAGCAGGGGGCTAAAGTGTAAGGTGACGACTAAAAGAATCATGCGAGGGAAGGGAGGTTTAGGGGAAGAAGAAGTGATTCTTCCTTATAAAAACAGAAGTATTGTGGGACATCTGGGAGTATTTTACATTTTTTCCGAGGTTGTATATTCGTTTGGAGCGTTACTCTTACGTTATCAATAAAAGTAAAAGAAGGGTTCTTTCCTGTATGGTTCTGACGATGGTGTGTGACATTTGCTCATAGACCTTTTGGGTTCTTTCCATCCTCTATGTTGAAATATAATACACCGCTTTTCGGGGAAAATTTCAGAACCCTTCTTCAGGCTTGGTTCTTATAAATCAACTGTCACTGCATGGTTATTTTTGACACTGTAACTACATCCGCAATGAAGCCAAATTAGTATATGGCACGTATTCCAAAAACAGTTTAGAAAATACAGTTAGGCAAATTTTACTAGACACCAAATGCACAAAATACCCGTCTGGTCACTGCAAATATTGCCTCTCATTAATCTGTAGCAACGTGTGGGCTAAAGAAGAACAGTCAAGATTGTGAACTAAAATCTCCAACACAGGGCTAAGATACTGATAGATTGGCCAGGGTTTAGTATGGCGGATCGTACAATGGGACCTTCGCGCAGAGAGACTGACTGTGGCTCGGCATTGGAACAAGATGTTCTGACAAATAGACTGACTGGGGTTCAAGTTAGAATTAGACATTTTAAACACGGATTGGCTTGGGCTCGTTATTGAAAAAACGCGTTCAGACAGACTATGCCTGAATTCAGTTTAGAATAAGGCGTTCTGGCCGATTATATTTACCAGTAAAATTGAAGGGTTAAAAACTAATCTGAAGCTTTGATCATACTAAAATGCAATATGTAGTTTGGTGAAAGGAAGATTTATTGAAATTCCAAAACAGATCAAAGGATCTTCTGTACAAAACTTTTCAAATTGCAGCAGGAAATGTCTGCAGACCTACGCCTTAGAACGCACGACCATCGTGAACGGCCCCTCCTACGTATGCGTAGATAGAATGAGATGTCCGAGAAGATATTTTCATTATCAATTCAAGCAACATAGAAAGAACACAAACACTGTATATTGATTTCAACTGTAAAATGCAAGAAATAATTTGACGATTCCTTCCTTGTGGAATACGACGCTGTGTCAATGGTTATCCGGGTCCTGGTATTTCGAGGTAATGTCATGTCATCGTCTTCAAGAACCGATATTTCCTGGAACCTAGAACTTTGTTAGTATCTGTTTAGCCTTGAAGATAAAGGCTCAGCGTTGTCTCTACAGGTCTGGATCCGATTACCCAGAGACGTAACGTCATTCCCAAAAAGAAAACTTAGTCCTCTTCTGCATGATAGCAAAAACCGCAAACCCTACACGAACAAATCTGTTGAAGACATGTCAGTGGTCCTTTAGCCGACATGAAACATTTAGCATAAATCATATTCCATCCCATCGTTCAGACCTCAAGTAAACTCAGCTACTGTCAAAGCGAAGCCAATAAATCAATCACCTCTTGGTATCGATGTCTCCTAGACGGAAACAGTAACAATATGTTTGGTCTATTCTACACGCTATGTTGTATCATCTGCCCTCATAATGTACAAGAGTACCTTGAAACAACATCATGCGTCGAATTTTATCGCCTCTGGTACAAATGTTGAGGCCAGTTTCTTTAGCTTGCGTAATAGGAGACGTACCAAATAATTGCTTGTAAGTGTGACTGACATGTTTCTGAAATAACAATATTTATTATCCAAAATTATTTTTAATATTTAAATATACCTGTAACACAAAGTAACAGTGGAGTTTTCCGTCATCAATTCATATCTTACAAGATATAAAAACTAATCCTTTGGCTAATTTAAATAAATTTGGAATCCCGCTCTTAAGTACGAGTTTCGGACAGAAAGTAAGGTTATAGTGCGCGTATTTTGGGTAAATAATTTTCAACAGTTCAGAGTTAAACGTACTGCTATTTCACTGTTGTACAACATAGTCCCGTCCAGAACTGAGGCACTTATCCAATTGCAACAGAAGCCCGTGCATTGTGTTGTCGGCCATCTTATCAGAATTGTTTCAACCTAGCGGACATCTTAAATTTTTCCACTCCAAGACTTTGCTTCAGCACTAGAAGCAGTCACTGCTCGGCCAATAATTAATTGTTACAATCAAAACCATTATAATTTCTTTAGTTACAAATTTTAAACAACTTTCAATGCGTTGATATACATGTAGTAATTCAATGATCCAGGGTTGAGGAATTTTCATCTTGAGAGCTAGGGGAAACCCCTTAAATTGAGGTCAACTGACATCAGGGACATACCCAATAGTATCGGATTTAAGTGTCAATATATGTTATTGGCAGATCTGAGAGGGCCAAAAATGGAAAGACGGAATACCGTAACGACGTAAGTCAAGTCATTTCCTCAGTTCAAGCTGCGTGACACAACCCCGATAAGAATACGTCCTCTTGTGACATCCGGGCCCAAAACCACATTTTCTAAGCTTCAAAAAGCGAACTACACTTCTGAAAACTGTAACTCTCAAACTCAATGCCTAGCCTTTCCAGTTTAGTACCTTAGTTTCTGAGAGGGTTTGGCAAACTGTATGTTTGTGTATCGACATAAAAATTATTTTGAATAAAATTTATTTTACTGTTTCTTAAATCTCATCAATCCATGAAGGGTCTATGTTTTCTTCAGACAAATTCGACGGAAAGCTTTTATTAAGACGTGGGTCTCACAATTACTGTGCACGTGGTATATATTGCAATAAATATGTAAATTACAATTCTTTTTCCCCATGGTTCTGCGGCCCAACGCGGTCCATGGTCTCCTCATTCTTGAGGTTTATAGATCACATATGACACACCACAGTCCGTAGAACTTCTGTGGACGAAATGATCACGTACAGTTAAAAACACGCAACATTCACAACAGAAAAATATCTATGACCCCTGGAGGAATTCGAACCCACAATCCCAGCAAGCGAGAAGCCGCCGAACCACGCTTTAAATCGCGCGGCCATTGGGACCGGCTAAAATAAACTTGTATGAAATAATATTGTGGGTCTCCACAGAACCAGATAATAAATACGCTCCAAAGGTAATAACACGCAATAGTAACTGAACGTTATTCTAGCAATTCCATGTCGGTACTAATTGAAACGTAACATATGAGCACACGACATTTTTTTTCGTGTCGCAGTAGCCCATAATGTGTTAGGACCTCCTCATTATTAAGTCTTCAAGATCACACTCGGAACATCACAATCTATAGGACTCCTCTGGACGACTGATAAGCCCGACGCAGAGAATTCTACCTGATAACACACATACTCACAACATACAGACATCCACATAACAAAGAATTTTGTGTGTTACATGTACAGTCGAAAACAACTATATAGTTGTGTTCGACTGTACGTGTGATACACAAAATTCTTTGTTATTGAACCAACACAACGGGGATGACGCAGCTCAAGACAGATATCCACGACCCCGGCGTGATTCGGACCCCCCAGTGTCAGCAAGCGAGCGGCCGCAGACCTGCGTCTTAGACCTAGTGGCTGCTGGGATTAGCATGAGCACACGACGTGTGGCATGACACTGAGATCTAAATTTTGAGTCTCTTGTTTTTACGTTTTATATAATTTTCACTATGGGCAACCGCGGTAACACAGTGGTTAATGTGCTGTGCTACAAATCGGAAGGTCGTTGATTCGATCCCAGCTGGTGTCATTGGAATTTTTCATTGACATAAAATCCTTCCGATTGCAGTATGGCCCTGTGGTCGACTCAGCCTCTAACGAAAATGAGTACCAGGAGCATTTCCTGGGGGTAAAGGAGGCCGGTGCATAAGGCTGACAAACTTACCACCATCCTGTGCCGTTTTCACGAAATCTGGGAAGCTTAATTTCCTGGAACCCTCTGGGTCACTGCAGACCTGTGATGGGACTGCTTTACCTTTATCTTCATAATTTTCACTATGTATAGTGCTTACAGCCTGAAATGGCTTTATTTAAGCCTCAACGTGCTCTCTAATGTTGGGACAATTCAGCTACCTCCAAAATGTTTCGGCCCACACGGGCCGTTGTCAATGAGGTCAGTATTGCCATAATTGGAGTTATCAAAGGCTCTACATGCGATAGAGTAGAGCGAAGACTTGGTCTGTAGCTTGAGTATCCCGTTGTTGTGATATTGCAGATAAAACAAACAAAACAATAAACCATTATTCACTAGTTGTTTGCTAGAAAATACATTTCTGATAACAAATACCAGGCACCGTTCGGGGGTTTTTTTTCGTAAAACGGTCATCTGGCATTATTATCAGAAATACAGGCAAGGTATGCACTTATCGTATATAGAGAAATATTGCCTATTAGAGAGGAGATCTCATTCCGGGTTAACTAGTAATACTTCTGCGTATAAATAGCTCATGTCTCCTTCACATTTTGTACTCGTGGGTGATGACAGCTATATAAATATGTACCACGTTTTATACATTAAAATAATATTGCTTAACGGTGGCTAGTTTCTTTTACAGCGATAACTGATCCTCTGTAATTGTTACATAAATTTATCTCAAACCGTCCAATGTCTGTAAACCTGAGCCTAAACAGAAGACAGGTAATGATAATCGTGACTCGCACCCAAAGTATTTTCCTCCCGAGTAGTAATTTGTTAGGATTCCTCCATGTTTACCGTCACCTTCTCTATCCATAACAAAACTGAAATCTATGCTAAAAGATTAATAGAAATTTGTAAGTTAGCTTCAATGTTAACACTCTCACTAATTTCTTCGCCAACACTTTTCACTGTTTGACGGTCACAATTCCACTAAAAATGATGCACAGATTACAAGAATATGGAAAGAATACCTTATATTTTTCTTTTCAAATTATACATTACGTTATGCATAATATTAAAATGATATACAGGGTAATTCATTAGTCCCTATGGAACTTCCGAACTGGGCTGCGCAACAACCAATATAGACACAGCAGGGTGGACATATCGAGCAACTGTAAGGTATGACAGAAACTTGGAATGTCTCTCCCTCTGTTGACATGCTCCCCTTCGGCGTGACCATCCCGGCTGCTGTACTGCAGAGGTCGGAAATCCCGAAGGAACTTACGAATTGCCCTGTATAAAGTGCACTAATCAAATGTTACAGGCCTACATTTATGCCAAATGCTCAAATGTCTTCCCCAAACATCTCTGAAAATATGAAAAAAAAAAGTTTTAATTGCCCAGTGTGCAATAATTTAATTCAACAGCGATCAAACCTCCTTACAGTCACATAACAATATTAACTGCCATGGTAAGTCCGACGATGGTTAATTAATCAGAGAAATAATCTTCTGTTTTGGGCCCTACCCCTTGTATATTTTTTTAAAAAAAGCAATAAGTTTCGGACGCAGAGCCGGCATCTGAAATGTCGTGCTTAATGAAAAAATAGATGACGGACGAAGTCCAAAGAAGGAAGAATATTTCAGTGATTATAAAATTTAGTGAAATGGAAGTGCCATCATTAAGTACATCTTGAGGGGACCCGTAAACCTGGCAGGTAGCGACATTTCAAGCCTGCGTTCTTTCATACTGTGACCTTATGTGGCAACCAAAACCCCCCTAGGATTGTAGTGTCAGAAGAAGAAGAAGAAAAAGACCTTACGTGTAAATCGGTTTAATTTGCAATCCCGGTACTGTTGAACAAATAATCAGCCCTATCTACTGTCAAACACAACCATTAGCTATCCTTGCTGAATTTGCGTAATGTCCCACATATTTAGAAGTAATATTTCATTGTCATATGACCCGTGTTGCTAAGTACTGAGGTTTCTTAAAAGCCTATCTGTTGCATGTCGGCGGCATGTGATTTATTTAAACAGGGACAAATACATTAAACTCCGTGATAGTGGCGTCGGTACAGCGACTGGCTACGTATCGGACGGTCCGGGGCTCACCAACTGGGGAGGCGTGACTTCCCGTACTCGTCCAAAGGGACATCTAGGCCCACACTGCCTCTTGCACATTGGGTACTGGCTCTATTTTCGGGAGGTAAGGCGGCCGGAGCATGGCATTGTTCACCCGCCCCTATCCAGGGCCGAGGTTAGAGAAAGAGTAGAACTACTTGTACCTCACCTCTGCGCTTTCATGACGTGTTTTATGGTGACATTTACCCTACGGTACTGTACACCACTTGCATGTTAATTATCTCAAAAGGTCAAAAACGCGAAACCATTGGTAATGAGCTACTGGTTTGAAACATGTGGGGCACTCTTCAAATATCAGCAGAGATAGTTGCTTATTTGACAGTAAAAGGAATGTTATTTAGTACTTCCATGTAATTTCATTGAGTTTCAACCCCTGTCGATCTAAATGGCAGTGCATATACAAGACAACCTACACTTCTTTCTTTCTTTTTCTTCCTCCGGTTTTCATTTTCTCCACCTTCCTTTCATTTTCTGTTTTCATTGCAAACCATCTTCCTTTCTTCATTTCTATCATTTTTTTATCTTCTCCTCTTCGGTCTTCCTTCCTCCCTCTCTTCTATATTGCCTTTGTCACATCATCATCGACTTTTACAATCAATTTTTCTCGTCTGCTGAAATTTACTTTCCCTATAAAGCGTCTAGGTTAAATGTGGGCAAAGCCAGATTACTATACAGTTACTACCAGGAACGTGGGCCTGACGCTGACCAGTCTCCTAAAGCCCTTAAACATGCGTGGTTGTATAATGTCTTCCAGGGAGCGGTGCCTAATTAAGTATAGTGACAGCTTAACCTTTATGACTTATACTATTGCTCTTCGCTTGTAACACGCAGCCGAAATTATGATAAGACTACTGTATCGAACCTATTGACACAAGTTGCTCCAGACAAGTGCTTGAGTTATCCTCCAACTTTCTTCTCTAGATAACAAAACACAACTTCCCTCGCTTGTTCCTGCCGCTATGCTTTTGAATATCGAACTTTTCCATCGTGCACGCCGTCGGTCTCTCAGGGCACGTTTATCTTCCACAATGAAATTCTTGTCCTCTCTCTTCACATCCCCCTTTTTCCAAGACCATAACCTGACTCTTCTCCACTTCCCCTTCAAACCGTTTGTACTCTTCTTCCTTCTGCCGTTCAGCTTTCTCACCTTCTTCATCCAGCAAGGTGATCTTCCCTTTGCCTACCGCACCCCGCACGAACTCGCTGTGCCAAGCCTCGCACCTTATCTCTTTATGTAAATTTTTCTCACATGAAAGCAACCAGCGGCACTAAACTGCCACACAGCAGCAGCAAGGGCAAGAGCCATGGGAAAAGGACAGATCGCGGCGTTTTCCTTATGACTTGTCTTTCATTGCCTCTTTCCAACTGTACTCATGTGAACTACGCTTGCAAGAATGACATTTTTTATGCTGCAATATGAAGTTGGGACAACAATATTCAAGCTGTCATCGTGTAATTGTAATCCTGTTCGTATACTGGAAGACATCAGATGCTGTATTTCTATGACAAGGTCAGAAGCAACAGAGAAACAATGAAAATAAATAAAAAAATAATAATATATAAACATATGTTTGTGGTAAGTTATTTACTAATATATAACTTTAAATCTTCTTTACTTACGCCTTTAAATAAAGTTATTCACACAAAGAATTCACGATTATTGGCTGATATGTTTTAACGCATAATAGAATGAGCAGCATAATACCTCTATCAACCGTAGTTCTGAAATAACAAAAAATTGGGGCCACTCGGAATTTAAATAACGATGCTAGAAGCAGTGTGTCGATTGTTCCTCTACTTTGTGGCTTCCTCACACCATTGCTTGTACATTCATATTTAGGACCTGTCCTATCTAGCTCAGTTCTGTAACACAACTCACAAGTTGGATGTTAATTACTAGTTTGCTAAGTGCACCTAATGTAGCACGATTACTTTATGCACCTGTTCTGTTCTATGGGTCAGTGCGTGCGTGTTAGTTCCTACCAGAACTCCGCCAACTTGCAGGTTCTCCTACGCATGCGGAGTTAACTTTTAATGTCAAAAGTTAAATTTTATCCCTAAGGTTGTAGAATTAGACACTAAGTTGACACCAGGTGTACGTTGTGCGAATATTGTGTGTCTATGACTTCCAGAGATTGTGGCATATTTTTTATTGTCCAGTGTCATTCCTTCGTCTCGTAACACAGAAACAGCCGCTAGACCATTTAACCTTTTTGTCATTTCTGCTTCCATGCATTAGGCATTACCGCAAAGTCTAAATATTGCTTGAGATACCAAACATTACCGTGTCATAAGACCACTTTTGCACAGTGAAGACCAGAAAGTTTATATAATGTTAGTGTAAGAGCAGATAAACGCAATCCGCCGATAAACAGTTTTACAGGAGACAGGAAAACTTTTTACAGATTAATAATAGACAAGAACTTCTGCATGTTGGCCCTTTATTGAAATACAAGGATAATAATTTTTTTCGTTTTGTAAACACAACACTTTCACAGAAGGTGTGTTTGTAAACCAACTGTCTAACAATGCGGGAATCTTAGTCTGACGTATTCGTATGATAGAAGCCTAAAAGATACACTATTTCTCAACTTTATTTTTATATACAACTTTACATGTTTCGAGCAGACATATTGTCCATCATCAGGAGTCTTGATACTGTATTTATAACAACTGGTAATTGTCATACTATTTATTTTGACTGTCTGTTAGCAGACAGTCAACATACATGAATATATTAGGGAGAGTCAAATAAAAACCTTAAAAGTTTATATATATATATATATATGTTTAAGGCTTTCATTTGACTCACCCTCGAATATATATCAGGTACTCGACGAAAAGTTTCAGTTTAAATGGAAGCCTTCATTGGGCTGCATATATAAAAGATAAAATATTCACCGTTGAAGAATAAAAGACCAACTGCATGTCACTTGCTATATTATTTCACTTCTTATATGCTCAACATGTTTCGGACATTAATATATCCATCATCAGGAGCTTACGACTATTCTGCTGAATTACCACAATGATCGTGTGTTCTTGGTTCGTTGTGTGTTGGAGATTTAGTGTGGCTGGGTTGGAATGGTCTCAGTATTGCAGGCTACAACATGAAACACTGAAAACACTCAAACCCAACCAAACAAAATCT
>Ga0123352_10021063_pt1 | contig 10390 bp, 3 predicted proteins | sample TergutLab28metaG_FD_89700 | JGI IMG/M metagenome (GOLD analysis project Ga0123352, IMG submission 89700) | Labiotermes labralis P1 segment gut microbial communities from Petit-Saut dam, French Guiana - Lab288 P1 | ecosystem: Host-associated > Arthropoda: Insects > Digestive system > Gut ... | reverse complement strand
TATATATATATATATATATATATATATATATGTGTGTAGTGGTACACACAATAAGCAAATTGAAAGAACAAGATTTCCTTTGATTCGTGCAAAAATATGAGTCAAAATTAAACACACTGCACGCTCTTATGAATAATTTAGCCGTTACATGCATTTCACACATCAAATGGACATCTGGATTTCTAGTATACACATTTTACTCATCAGATCACTGTGAGTACCGCTCCTTGTAGTAAATTGTAGGTGTTAGGAATGCTGTTGTAGTGACATAATAAGAATTTTACCAAAGAGTGCCGCAATAAAATTCGGAACGTTTGAATTCCTGTGTCTTATTTGAAATCAGCTATTTCCGATAACAAAACATCTGTGCCAACCAAAGGACTGCGTGTGTAGCTGTGTTGACCTGACAGACAATAATGTGATATCGGCTCCACTCTCTTTAAGAAAGCTGAAAATTTCGCAGGCCTTCTGTAGAAGTTCAGCGCATTTGGAATGACCTACAGAAATTGTGAAATTCGATTCAAAATGTCCGTCCTTCTCTCTATCTGTCCCTACATTCTACACTACGTATAGAGGAATATTTGGTGAATATTCGAAAATCTACTTATAAAATTCATACTTCACGAAAATATAAATTATAAATGATTTCATTCGAGTGAATTCATTTTCTATTTAAGTTTAAGTTTTTGTGTCTAATAATTTCGATATATAATTATTACGTTACATTACATTAGTATGTCAGCACAGATGCCGTGGCAGAATGCTATTTCGCAACATCGACAATCCTGGTATGGACAGTGGTGTTTTGATTTGTGTAGTTAGTCGCCTGTGCAGAGAACTGGTCACTCGTTAGGAGCAGTTAAACCGACTGTGTCTGTGTCTGACTGTGTGTGATCTAGGAACCTCAACACACAGTCACAGTATCTCTCAGTTAGGCTGCAGCTCCACAGAAAGAAAGTAACCTAGAATTTACTTACAGACACTCGAAATGCAGTCGGCGTCTTCTGCCAGCTCCACAACAATGCGGTTGTTAGTCATTTGGGCCACTTTATAGGACACATTTCAGAATAAACTGCACGTGTCGAAGGCAAACATATCTTCAATGGAGCTGCTGACAGCTGCGATAGTATTTTGTTGTTTCGTCGTCAATGAAAGGAATGTTTTCCGTAAGAATAAGGAACACCATTTTGAATTCATAAACTCCTCTGTGGGAACAAATTAAATGTGAATATACATTAATTGTAAAATTAAACACTCTTAGTTGAATTCTACTTGTTACAAAGGGTTTCTGGATAAATGTTTAAACTTTCCAATAGATTAGCTAATGTTTTTCTTTGACATGTTCATTAATTCATGACTGTGTAATATTTAAACTTTTGTCCGTAGGACTAAGAGAGGCGGCTGAATCCCACGATTACCCATTGTAAGTCCAATCAGTCTGCTATAAATGTATGTTTTAATACTAGTTACCTGGATAAAAGTGTGAAAACATTCTGTTGTTTTGTGCGTGTTTTTCCATTCTGATACTTTGTATGGACCTGTGGTTCTTGAGTTTCATGGAAAATAAATTCGATAATTCAAATATGGAGGGGCTCGTTCTATTGAATGACAGTATGTATCAGCCGTTCGTACACATCATTAAGTGAAATCTGGTCCAAATCCTCTAAACCACCAATTCTAAAATCGTGTTTCTCGCAGAACTGTTGGCATTCCAGCCATTGTTTACAGTTACACGGCCTTTGGAAAAAGACCGAATGATATGAATGATAAACAAAACGGACAAAAAACTTAAACCACATCTGTTTCTTAATACGCAGCACTGATGTCAAAATTATATAATTTGAACCACTTGGCACACACTATTTCAAATTTCATCTCTCTGAGTTCTTTAAAAAATACAGATTTGGTTTACAATGAATTCATTGTGTATATATAATATAATTTCATATATTTTATTATATATTTGTAGTACAATGAAATACATTCTAACTCCGTTATAAAGACGTCGGTTTATGCGAAACCTCATCTAAAGTTTACATACGATGCGGTACAAATTGATGAATCACTGTTCACTATTAAATTGTACGTTGTAGTTGAAACGACTTTCGATTAAACGACAAAAAAGTTATTCAGTATTTTAGCGCCTCTATACAAATAATGAGATTATCAGCAGCGTGTAGAATTTAACACAAAGAGTGAACATAGATCGGCTGCCTTCCCACGCGTCTTATTTGCTAAAGTTCGTCGCGGGACAGATCAGCGTTTTCAAGTCATTCTTCGCTTTTAGGCCAAACTTCATGCTCAAGTACTATTTCAACAGACACCCTAGCCCTCCGTTTGGCTACAGCACCACACAAATAAAGTAACATAAACTTTACTTACAGACAGTCCAATTGCAGTCGCCGTCTTCTTCCAGCTCCTCGGTTATTTCAGTCGTGTGGACCTTTTCATAGGGTACATTTAAGAACGGACAGTGCGTGTCGAAAGCATAAATTTTTCCGCGGAAAACCTGACAGGTTACACAGAATTTTCTTTCGTTGTAACCTTATAAAAATTATGTCGCAAATAAGCGAATATGTTCTGTATGTCGCATGGTCGTCTGGCTTAACAAAGTAACTTTAAAATTTACTAGTAACTTTCGTGTTAACAAAAAATCTGCCAAGATATATAGAATAGTTTTATATTATCACTTCTTTTCTTTGAAGTTTTCACTACTGAATTGTGACGTAAAATTTTCATTTTTGGCCTTATGGCTAAAATAACCAGCGTAATTGTGCCATATCTCTTACTACAAGTTGCAGGGAACTTTTATTTCGTCGCTGTTGTTGAGAACTGGTTACATAGTTCATAGGTGATGGATACTTCGAAATAAAGAATATATGATACTAGTTTTTGTAGTTTGTGTACTGTACATTATTATTGGTATCGAAGCGGTTTGCTATGAAATTTTTGTGTTAAAAATATATGGTTGTTAATTGCTTGTGAAAACTCGAAATTTAATGCCAACAAACAGCAAAATTTGTAAAGCGAGACGCAAAGAAGTCAGACAGTTTTTGTATGCAATAAATAATTTGGTGCGTTTGCACTAAATATTTAGCTGTGGAAAGCAGTAAGTTTTCAATATTTTGAGAATGTGTCAGTAGACTTATTTACCCAGGATGCAATTCGAAAACACCAAATGTATTCACTTCTGTTGTCTGAAGTTCTGTACCACATTTTTTGTCAATATATTATGAAACGATAAGATATATGTTAAAAGATTCTTTTTAAATTGTGGGTTTTCACTGTCTTTATGCAAATTACCCCTTTTACTTGAGAGATTTTATTCAAATACAGATTTTCTCTACAGGTTTCTTTTTAATTTCTCCAATTATATATGATAATCCTTCGAGGGGATTTGTGTTGTTAGGCGCTGAGTTGTTGACCGACGGAAAGTCAAACACAAGGAAACAAGAGGAAGATTCGCATTTCTCGGATTCGTGAAAATCAAATATGTCCTTAATTTAATTGTCTATGCTCTTTTACGTTTAGGGAACTGTTAAGGTCTTCTGTGGAATTGAAACCAATGGAACTTTTGTTTACATTTAGAAGTGTATATAAAAATGGTCATTTATTTTGTGAAATTATGTATTTATATATCACTTCTTAAAGATTTTAGCCTTTCAATCATTCGCTAGAACAGTCGGTAAGTGGAAGGTTGCAGACATTATGGCTTCTATCTAACAAGAGTCGAAAACTGGAAAAAAATTAAAACCGATTAAAGTCAAACTCCGTTAGTCCGACATGTCATTTAGCGCCCACAGAAATATGTGCACAGAAACTGCATCTTAAAAATTCTCTCGATTTAACGCCACAGTGAAAAGCATTAGACACTATCAACCCACCTGATATCGCTTATGACGGCAGTCATTACACAGGTTATCAGTTTCAAACAGCAACTGCATAGGTGGCCACAACACTGTCAGAATTGTTGTCAGACTCTTGGGATTTGAGCAAGGGAAAGTAAAAATTTTGAGTTGAGACATCCCATTGTGTATTATAACTATAAATTAAAGTGATAATTATCAATTTACCTTATGTCAGTACATTGGGCTTTGACCTGTAAAATGTGAGAACACGAAATTTTTGACAAACCTCTGGGGAAATGATATTCTGAATTGTGAGTGGCTTGTAACAATAATTGTTGGTTGAATTATTTTCTTTTTGGATTCCTGAGATTTTTATCCGAATCTCCTATATATGTAATTGTGTCGCCAGAATTGGATACGACGCTTACTCTAACAACTGGTAATGGAGTGTTGGCTAAAATCTCGATCATCTTCATTAAATGGTTATTTCTTACGTTTAAGAAAGTCAGAAGAATTAATCCGATTCTCCCGAACATGTATATGTGTGGAGAGAAATGGATGAGCTGATAACGTGAGCAGCTGGTAATGGAGTCTTGGTACAGTTGCCGATCAAGGTTACAGGTGTAAAAATAATGCGTATTACGTAACACCGAAGTGCGTGCACGTAACCATTGTCGTCATGAAAAGACATTAATTGTTACATATTGTTTGTATGTGCCTGTAGCCTTGTTTACACAACTAGCACATCAATTGCGCGGTTTTATTTTGTCACTTGTGGCCTGTCTGCCTGTAACTGTTTGTTTCAAATTCTCTTATATGTGGCACGAAAGTCGAAAAATAGATTGAACATAAAATGTATGCTTTGCATTCGTCTGAAAAACATGTCTGAAAAAGTCTCATTCTAAATATATATGAGCGAGATATAACCATCAGCGTACGGAAATCTTCATGTAAAGAAGGCCTAACTATCATTTCTGTCACTTTGAAACGAATATCGAATAATCTTGTGAATCTGAGCAAAAGAATTCCAATATCACATTTCATAATAAACCACCCAGTTAAACTCTCAAAATTCATTGATTTTTTTCCAATCTGTTGGTAGAATTATTCAAATTTCTTTAATCGAAAGGTAAAATTAATAACCTTACGATAGTTTTAACAATTGCTTGCTACAGGAAAAATCCAAATACATAATATCCAATGTAGTTCAATCAAATGCGTTGTATCCAGACGGACAGACAAAAGAACAGTTATGAAGACCCGAATTGTCGCTTTTAGCAATTATGTAGAGACTTCAAGAAATGTGCTTGTATTTCTTAGAGTTTGCTTAGAGCCTTGTATTGAAGTAATGACGTGTACTGTAAGTTAGACAACTAAAATTTCTTTTCACACAATCACCAATTAATAATCAAAAAACCATTCATTTACTCGAATTACACCTTGTGATAGCGCTTGTTGAATTTTCGGTAAAGGAAGAAATGAAATATAAAAAAATGGAAAAGAGGTCCTTATAACAGAATGAGTGTCATTGCACTAATACACACCTTTTTCCAATAAAATTATTCTGTGTCACAGTCCCAATCTGGCAGTAGTCTGACACTGACACAAAATTGTCGATTGGAAAAAAAATTATGGAAAAATATGTTGGTTTTAATTCCTCCAATTAATGAAAACATGTAATATGCAAATTAACTTTGTACTTTCCTTACCTTCACACATTTATGAGACATCGGGTCCTTACCCACAGCGTTTATTGGATTAGGATGGACGTCGATTTCAAGCCAGTACAATTTTTCTTCTCTTCTTCTTGTGCCAAATTTCGTTTTCACTCTTCTGCGTGGACAGAACTTTTCATGCAAGTGCACTGAAACTCTTCGATGTTCATTTTGAACATTAGACTTTAAATTTTCTGTTTCATTTTTTATTTGATACCCTAAGATTCGTTGTTGTATGTTCTGAGTTAGTGAAACAGACACTAATAAATAGACAGAAAAAATAATTTTCCTGATAAGGGAAAACCTGAATTGATAGTATCATGAAGGAGACAGTAGTAAGGTAATACACAAAATAACCACACATTAACGCAATATAATTTGAAATGCCCCTAATTCAGCGTGCTATTCGAATTTGGATTTTTTCGATTGCAACATGTTTGTGTTACCCAATGGATCGCGTGTATAGCTGCTTAGAACTGACAGGCAATAAGGTGTATCGGTTACTCTGCCTTTAAGAAGTTCTGAATATTCTTAGGTATTCTGTAGATTTTGAGCCCATTTTAAGTTCGTCCAGAAATTGTTGAAATCGACTGTTAACTTCATCGTGTCTTTCCGTCTTTCTGTCGGTATGCCAACACTACACAACTTATGTCCCTTCCTACAAATATTCATGACATTTGATATCGGCCTAGTTTTGGAAAATCTGTCCACGAAATTCAATTGTCATTGGAATCTGAAAAGAATCATGAGTGCATTGCACGAAGATCTGTGTACCTTATTGTTCATATCAAGTTGAATTCTGCTTCTAATTAGAAGTTTCAGAAACATTTTTCAAGAAAATATGAACACAAAATTTATATTAATAATTCTCACATGCATTCTCTTAATATATACAATAAAACGAAAACATATTGTAAACCGGACAGACCACAAATGACAATATTTTACGTCGCTGAGGCGATGCACTTTTTATGTCGGACAACTAAGGCTTCAGGCGCAAAATTGATAAGTAAAATCTACTCCCTTTGGGTGGCAAATTTGGTTACGTGAAAACCATAAAAGTTACGTTATACGTACAGTTTGTGTATTGTAAATTCAGTCACTAATAAATGAATTTTCATCTAAAACTAAAATATATTTTACTAAATTTCCCATTTTCAGGCCGCACTATAGACACCGAAAACTACTGGAGATCAACTTCAAACAACTTCATCCCAACACATGTACACACCATAGGATAAAAATTACGTTTTGCCGTATTGTCTCACTTAGAATCATAATTCTCACTCCATTCATGCTTTACATTTTCCAAAACGAAATTTTCCAACTGTTAGCCCTCAGTACACATCCTCACACAGACATATTTAGTGCAGTGTGATGTTGAGTTAGGACAATTGGCTGAATGTGAAGGTTAATGCCTTCCAGTATGTGAAATTGTGCAGTTTGTAAGACAGGTGAAAACTTGGTGCAGTTACGTAAACATGTCTCCAATATTCCAGCGTCACAACACAAGAGAGTCCAATCAGAAAATTTTCTGTTACTCTGATCCTAAATGTTATGAAAGCATTTTCTATAAATCATTATTTGATAATATGAGTCAAGTAAAGCCAAAAGCTTGGTCGCTGACATTGCGGGAGGAAAGGATTTTGAAGGTGTTTGAGAACATGGTGTTGAGGAGTATATTTGCTTCTTCTCAATTTCCAAGCACATGGAAAAATAATAATTCCTGCTAGGTTAAGAAAAATTCTTATTAAATCTGCTGTTTCTTTGTTTATATCCAAAAGTCCCTTGCTTTTTCTTGTTTGTTACTGATTATATAATAAGAAAAATGCATACGAAAAAATTTGCAAGTATGTGAAGAAATTTGTTTCATGATCAGACAAGCAGCATTCTGTTCCCTTTACTTTCCCTGTTGCAGGCACTTCACACAACTTGTAGACATCTGTACTCATTGTATGCACACTGTCCTCATCAGCCTACGGTGCGTTCTTAACTTGTCATTTAAATGTCGTGAAAGAAATTGTAGTGACGTCATAAGTAATGTTACCAGTCTAAGCACCCATGAAATTCAGAATGGTCCAACTTCAGCAATTTATATGAAAACGCATTCAGAACATTCGTGTCACCCAATAGACCGCGTGTACAGCTGCTTATAACCAACAGATGTCACGGTGACATCATGTCATCTGCCTCTACGCTGAATTTTCGCAGGTTTTCTGTACGGTTTCAGAACCGTTGCACGGGCTTTAGCAAGTTTGGAATTAGCTACTATTAGAATATTTTCCAATGTAACAATACAACATTCAGAATTCCTTAAAACCCGAAAAGAATAGAGGATTATTTACACGTAGACATATGTGGTGTTTTGATAATATTTCGGTGACTATTTCTTGAATTGGAGAATTTTCAGACAATGTTTTTGTGAATATCGAAAACAGCTTTTTATATTCTGTAGAACATCTGTTTATCACGCAACCGTCTGTGATTTTAAACATTCTAGATATTGAATATATTCCTCGTATACAATCTGTTGTGCTAGAATTAGAAATTATATGTAATTCGCTTAAATATCACAATAGAGTTTGCATTTCCTCGTTTTGAACATTGGAATAAAGACTAAAATTTAAGGGAATTTTGTTTAAGGCAGACTGTTGTCACGATTGTGGCATGGTGAATTACATTAGAACATACATTTATACAAGTTGACAAACCTACTAATGTGTAACTGTGAAAATCAGCCGCTTCTCGTTGCCCTAAGCAGAAACCTAAATCCTAAAATATCAAGAAATATTGACCATGTCAAAACGTAGAGAAAATGCACAGGAAATATTAAACCTACAGACAGAAATTCTTCGTTATACGACACAATTAAATAATATATTCAAATTGATCTTTATCAGACGGTGGAGCGTAGGACGTCATAAAACTTTCGGTTTCCTTAAGTAATAACTTTCTTAAAGTTATGAAGATGCTTTCAAGCACTATCGCGCATGTCGGTTATTCTGTGAGGTTACGTTTGGATTCGAAAAGCAAAGTTTAGTCTGCAATGTGCCCTAAAAAAGACCCACACGACGTAAAAATCCGGACTGTTGAGTTGCTGGAAGAATACACCATTTGCATTTAGAGTGTCTGCAAGTAACATATATGTAACTCTACTTCTGTGGTGCTGCAGACAAACTGAGCGATAGGGTGGCTGTTGAAGTTCCTAGAACGAACGCAGTTAAACACAGACACAATCTGCAAAGCTCCTCTGAACGAGTGACAAGATCGTAGGAGAGGCCCTCACCTACACAACACAAAACAAACAAAAAATGAATGTCAGTGCACTTAATGGGATTCGTACCCGATGTCGCAAGAACGAAACCCCAGTAGAACAACAACTCAGACCGCTCAGCCAGCGGTTTCGACGTAGCCAAATAGCATTCATTCACTTCATCTGTACACGTAATCGGGTGTAGATATGTCGAAATAATTAAACACTTACTATTAAACAAAGGATTATTTTGGCTTCAAACAATTGAAATCATCACACAATGATTTGGATAATAAAATGGGCAAGCTACATTTTTTACTGAATTTAATGCAGTTCATTTGAGTCGACTGTACTGTGTGATGTGAAATTGGGAAATAAAGAATGTGCACAAAATTGTTGCGTAAAACGTAACAGAATGATAGTATATAGAACAGCAGAAACATAAAAGTATCCATCAAATAAAGAATTATCTCCACACAACCAAAATAAGCAAAATTACTCTAAGGAATTCTAAACAAATAAAATACCAACCATTAAGGGAAGAGAAGCTAATATATTATAAAACAACGAATAAATACCAGATTCAACACGCTCAGGCTGATACCCAAAAACCAAAATTAAAAACAATGTAGGAATTAGTCTGCTCTCAAAAAAATATATAAAATGAAAGCAGACTAATCCTTCTAAAAGTACAATACAACATAATTTAGGAACAACAACAAAAAAACAAAAATAAATAGAGAGAAAAATAACCAGAACGATAAATAGACTCTCTGGCCAGAACTATAAGAAAACAAATTCAAAAACTAAGAAGAATAAGACCATAAGAAATCAAATCACACCCATAAATATATCGCAGGCTACTCAACAAAAAATAAGAAAATAAAAAATAAACAAATTAATGAAGCACAAACCAAGACCAACAAAAAAGATATAACGGTTTTAAAAAAATCAGAAAACAAAGAAACCTTAATATTGAAGTACACTTTAAGTTTGAAAATAATCATTACCATGACTACGAATTATAGAAACCAAAAGAGGTAAACCAAATAAACCCTCACAAACAAAAAAATACTAAAAAATAAAAAACAAAAACCAACCATAATTAAAGCTACTTACTTACTCCATGGTGCAGAGTCCTTCTTGAGAAGCTAACTGGTTTGCAGCTAGTCAAGAAATTCCCCGCATTTTATGGAACCCGAAGGTTCATTACCGAACTCACAAGCGTCCGCCTCCTATCCCTATGCTGGGCCAACCCAATCCAGTCCACATACCCACATCCCACCTCCTGGAGATCCAGCCTAATATTATCCACCCATCTACGCCTAGGTCTCCCCAGTGGTCTCTTTCCCTCCGGTTTCCTCACCAAGACCCTATACGCCCTCCTCTCCACCCCCATACACGCCACATGTCCTGCCCATCTCATTCTTCTCGATTTTATCTCCCGCACGATATTGGGTGAGGAATACAGATCACTTAGCTCCTCGTTATGCAGTCTCCTCCATTCCCCCGTTACCTCGTCCCTCCTAGGTCCAAATATTCTCCTCAACACCATATTCTCAAACACCCTCAGC
>Ga0123352_10021059_pt1 | contig 10391 bp, 10 predicted proteins | sample TergutLab28metaG_FD_89700 | JGI IMG/M metagenome (GOLD analysis project Ga0123352, IMG submission 89700) | Labiotermes labralis P1 segment gut microbial communities from Petit-Saut dam, French Guiana - Lab288 P1 | ecosystem: Host-associated > Arthropoda: Insects > Digestive system > Gut ... | reverse complement strand
TCTGCTCGCTGCTGTCCTATGTGGGTCTCCAGCTACTGTTTGTCCATATCCGATATCTACTGCTGGTGGGCTTTTGTTATGGGTTCTGTGGAGAGGAGAAAAACCAAAGAATAAGAGCTGATGCAGGTTAGTGTGTGTGGGTAGGTGACTCGTCACACGAGCACTACCACCATACTTTCGGATGAAAACCTGATGATGGCCACATTAGGCCGAAACGTGTAGTTTACTTCATCGTTTATTAAACATCTTTTTTAGATATTGTTGTGTTATTGACTGATACCCACACCTGTTGTTTATATACACACAACGGGGATGGCTCATTTTAGAAGCAAATTCTGTACATGCAATCTGAGCTGCTATGGCACCGACTATAAAGATGGCTGGCTATCTTCAGGAATGTGAGATCATGTATTTAGGCTGATAGCAATGTCTCAGAGAAATCTATTGCTTCCTTCTTCAGGATAGATTAAAGTGACTTTTATACCTTTAAGATGAAAGCATCATATTCCTCAGGTAGGTTGGTTCCTATCTACTGAACTACATGGCTTTACATCCCACACCACAGCAGTCTCTAGACACTGTGTTTCTGCTTTCTCATTGATTCTTTTTTGTAATGCTTCCAGATGATCTAAGTAAGACCTGGTACCGCAAGATCTATTCATTCACCAAAATATCAGAGACATTGTTGCTTGGCTGGGTCTCAGGGCGGGAAGCTGAATACATGGAGACATTGACCCATGACGTGGTGGCTGATACGTGCACACATATCCTCAGGAAGTTCCTTAGCGATCCCTTTGTACCGAAACCAAAACTCTGCGTATGGTAAGTCAACCAGTTACATATTATGGTCACTATAACAGAAGGACATGCCATAAATTTCATATGAATAGCCCGCCATTGATACTGAGTCTAACTTTTTGACTTGCTAACTTCATGGAGTATAGATGTATTTGAGAAGCTGACAGTCAGCGGCTAATGATGGGAAGTGACTTCTGTCTGTGGCAGGCTGAATTGATTAACATGATCATAAGAACTTGCCAACAAACCGTATCCCACACCAGACAAATTCAGCCTCATCTTTCTTCCTATTTTCTTCAAAATGTATTGTAGCTTCCTATCTATGACTGTGTCTATTAAGCGACTGTTTTGCTTTGATTTCTTCAATTAAAATTTTGTGTCCATATTTCATCTCCCTTTTATGCATGTTACATGCCCTCATCTTCTAATGGCATACTACTGATTATTCTACTTCTGAAATTTTGTCTAGTGTCACATGGCACATACAGGAGAGGTGTTTTGGTTGGGAAGCCAGAGAAGAATAGACCACATTATTGACCAAGGCATTGAGGGAGGATGAAACTAAGAATGGCTTTGTGTGTACACCGAATTTATGTGGTGAAGCATGTGGATAGAGTCTGAGATCTTTTAGACATGATAATGACCTTTGATTTAAGTAAGGCACAAAATCGTATGCTCAACTGGCTTATTGTTCCTGTAGCTTCTTAAGGAGTACTTTGCTCCATGGATTATGCTGAAAAATGTGACTTTAATGGAGCAAGTTAAAAATATTTATTGGCTTTCATTTGTGTCATTTAACCCAGTTTCTTTGGTAAAGCATTTAATGCACACGCAAATTTATTTCAGAATTGCTTTTTTTATTTCTATTGTTATGGTTGTATACATTACAGAAAACTCTGTGGCACTCAGAATGAACATGTATGAGAGAGAGGGCATTTTCATCTCACAGCAACAAATATACCAACTTTGTGACTAGATAGGTTGGATTAATTGCTAAGTATCCAGGTTTGTTAATGTACTGGAAGAAGCCTTTCCAAAAATCAGCCCGCAGTTGATGCCATATTAAAGTGCAAAGAATGCCATTGGAAATTTGGTGCGCATAAGACTTATGCCTTTTCCAATTTTGTTATTGCTTTGTGTATTATTGTAAACACTGAACATGTTCAGAACTAGTATGAAAATTACTTTAGATGTAAGAAAGTAGTTTGTTTGAAGACATTTTTATTTATAGCTACAAGTTATTATTACTTATTTGGGGGTGTGTGGTAGTCCAGTGCAAATTAATTTTTGAATTTTTTTTTTTGAAGAAATTCCCATTAAAAAGTTGTTTTCATATTATTTCACTTGTTATCCTATGACATTTCCATTGTTGATTGTGAATTGCTGATGAACAGACTTCCAGAAGTTGGTATCACTGGGATGATAGCAGGAGGCTACAAAAGAACACAAACAGTAGCAGAACTTACAGTCACTAATACAGCTGTTTGTTTATGTTTACATGAAGTACAAGCTGGCATTCACAGCCATATACAAGAGGTGCATACACTTCGATGGCTGTTGGGGCTAGTCAGATTGACATAGAGCGTATAGCGCAGCCACTGTATGCCAATCCACAGCAGAAGAAGGTAAGTTGCATGTTCATTTCCTTTTTTTGTACAAGTATAATTCAGTAAGTTGAGCTTATTAACCAATCAACCTGCCAGTACAAGTAATGCAAGCAGGTAAACATGTTTTAGGTTCTTGTGACCATGCATAATGAACGTAGGGTGAGGAGGAAGAAACCAACAAGATGCAACTAATCTGGTTTTTATCACTAAACTTCTCTCTCAACATGTTTCAGGCATCATTATGCCCATCTTCAGGAGAACAAGATTGTGTATAACTGCGTATGGTGTTCTGCACTGGTTGTGCTGGCTGTGGTTGTGTGGAGTTGGGCCGCGAGCTGTGTGCACTGTGTGAAGGTTCCCCTGAAGATGGGCATAATGATGTCCAAAACATGTTGAGATAGAAGTTTAGTAATAAAGACCAGATTAGTTGCGTCTTGTTGGTTTCTTTCTCTTCACCCAGGTAAACATGGTTATACTTAGAATTGTTACTGAAATTTTGGATGTTGTAGGTCATCTTAGACTAAAAATGAAAAAACCCTCATCCCGTCAGGGGCTGAATCCAACCTTCAAAACTTTATGGGCTTTGTAGGCTTAGGTGACTGACAGTGCCCAACCTTTCAGTCACAAGTATAACCATACACTTTTGTAGGGATCCTTTAACAGTTGGTAAAGCATATCTAATGCTAAGATTAACGTTCTTTCTGTTAATTTTTAAGATATATAGAACAGTAACATTCTGGGTTTATGTTTGCATGAAACACTCTGTTGACTATTGTTGTGAGAATGCAAGAGACTGTAAAGAAGGAATTCAGGGAATGAATTTGTTAAGACTGAACCTGGCATAGACTTGTGCCAAAATGAGGCAAAAATTTCCAGCACTGAATTTCACTGCATGGCTTTCTGTGGTCAGGTTTGTCATGCAGTGAATTTTGTTGTTTGCACTACCATTCTTTGTAATTTGCAGCCGGTTGTGCTGTTCGCTGGCGAACATACCCACAGCAGCTTCTACTCCACAGTACATGCAGCGTATCTCACTGGTCGTAGTGCAGCACAGGTACTTTTAAGGTCTGACTCTCCACAGGAACTTGTTATGGAGTGTGCGGGTACTAGTGACCTGAGTTCATGGATTCAGGGCATTTCTCTAAACTAAGCATCTGGACGTAAATTGAAATGTGATGTTATTTGGTGCTTTATCATCAGATGCTAACAGTGGTGCAGTGAGACTGCATGTGGAATTTAGTCATTCTGATTACCAGCAGCCTTTGCTTCTGAGTGGGGTAGCCCAATAGTAATTGTAGATTATAATGCATTTCATTTGGTCATTGTACTCAATTTACATGCAGTATTTTTATTTAAATGCAGCAGGGAGAAACTGTAGAAGCCATTTACCAATTTAACACATGTTTTGACAGTATTTTATGGTATCACAATGATCACTGTATGTGTATATTGTTTTATCATCTGAGAGTAATGAAAATAATTTCAACTTTTTAGGAGAACATATTGGTTCTCTCGTTAGGTTTGACAGTGAAGTGGTGGGCTCAGCTTTGTGTTACTTTGTGCACATCAGAGAACACTACTCCTTTCTTTAGTTTATGTGCTGCATTCATCTGTGCAGTACAGTTCGTAAAGTATCATTATATCATTAACACATTGATTAACATCATGACTTTCCAAGTTTCTTGACTCGGGCCGTCTTGTTGCAACATGTGCAACTGTTACAGTATTGTGAATTGTCATGGCTGCTGACAGGCATTGTGTTAGAGAATACAGTCTTCTGGTTACGACACCATGTAGATTGGTAATTTACTGCCTGTTTTTTGGAAGTAACTCACTGCTACCTTCTTCATGGTAATCAAGAAAGACTGAAGACAGAGCCACCAAGCTCGTCTGAAAGATCGGTAGCAAATTACCAATCAACATGATGTAATATTCCAGAGGACTGTAGTATTTATCAGCATCGCTGTGAAGTAGTCAAGGCACACAAGCGCTGTGTTGCCACTGATGGTGAGAGGCATTGTGGTTCACACAAGCAGCAGTGGACACACTGCGTAAAGCCTTTCATGCATCTTGTGGACACATGTTAGTAATGTAAAAATATTTTGAAGTTCATTGGTCCACCATAGATGCTCAATCTTCTGTGCAACATGATTTTTCCAGTTGCCTTGCTGCACAACAAGACCTCATAGACAGTAGGATCATATTATGAAAATTTCATGAGGTGGATACTTTTCAAAGCATCACAGTGATTGAAAACTACATGTTGGTAATTATCCTTGCACTTATAATGTTGGGGGGAGGAGGAAGCAAAGTGGTTCAGAAGTGTTTGGATAACATCTATAGTATGATCACTGCTGGCTTTTGACTGCGCATTTTGACTTTGGGGGCTGAACTGAAGATGTTATAATAGAATTGCAATCTTCTGCCCCAGCTGGAGGATCAGGGATATTTAATTGATGATGGGAATATACCATGTGTATACAGAGGTACACTGTGACTATGAAGAGTATGATTAATAGGCAGTAAAGGGGAGAGAAATTGTGTTGTGCATTGATTGGTTGTAACTTTTATATGTCAGAAAGAGTTTTAAATAAGAGAGATTTGGTAAGAAGTAACTTTTACTGGCTAGAGCAGTAAACTGCCTCTTTTTTACTGTCTAGAGCAGTAAACTGTCTCTTCTGCATTCAATTTGGGATTTTGCCAACAGCAACAGTGATTTCTAGTGGTTACTAGTGAGCACTAGTTTTGTCTACTATGCTCAAGAAATTCTATTTTTTACTCACAAGAACAAGTAGTGACAGATTTTGGGTGTTTACAGACCATTCATTCCATGCTTGATGCACTACATTTGGCGTATTCTAAATGTAATTGATCTCGCTTCATAAAAATCTTGCACTGTTGCACTTGCTTGTTACCACTTACATGTTCATTTTAGATAGGAAAGTAAGGAAACATGTTTGAGACAGTATCGATGTTAAAAACAGATTCTGAGTGCATCTCATGTGGGATGGTGATCAGCTCACATTTGGCTGTGTGCACTGCAGCATAATCACACTGCAATTCAAACGGATCCACAAGGAAAAATAAGGGATATTTTTTGTTGCTACTGGTACAGTACGTGCAAAATTCCATGGCAGGTAAAACTTCTAAATCAGTAACTGGTCATATTGTGCAGATTATGTTAAATTTGGAATTACAGTGATTTCTGTGGAGGAGAAAACTCGGCAAAATCAAATTCAGAAAAGCATGGTGTATGTCACATATGGAATGGCTGTGACTGACATGTCTAAACTTGTGTATATTATTTTCATTTCAATCTAAAACACAAGACTGTCATAATCTGATATCATTTAACTTTAGAACAGTCAATTATAATCCTTTTCTCAAAAGTATTTTAATGACACAGTATATAATTTGTACTTAGTTTTTGTTCTAGACAACTTCTATCATCATAATAAACTGTAGACCTTCTTCTGATGGAATTTCTTGGTCCTTCAAAAAATTGGGTTTATGAAAGTACCGTAGCGAAAGTATACATTACCAAAGCTTTTTGTATCATTAATATTTTTAATTCTCCGAAGGACATTTATTTTGCTTAATGATTCCAGTTTTCTGGAACGTCACAATACATCATAGCCCTGAAGGACAGATTCCTTGATGTAAATTTATATCTGCACCACATCTCCATCTGCACTCAGTTTCAGGCAATTTAAGTCTGCTTAGACACATGCTTTGATGTTGGTATCATGTCTTACCTTCTGTGCATCTGAAGTCTGTTCTCTTAGTGTCAGATACTCATCTTGTTGTCTGTCTGCACACGTGATACCTTTTGGACAAGTAGCAAATGATTGGTGTGAGAATGAACAGCACTGTGTTTTACAATGCTCCGTTACACTCTGTCATTTTAAATCAGCTGTTTCCCAAGCACAGACAAGCTACTCTTGGAATACCAAAGTTAGTATGTGTTGCTCATATATTGCAATACTTTTGATGAAAAGTGAGAAAAAAATTACTAAACTTGAAGTACCAAGTGACATCTCTAGATGAATGAGTTAAACGAAAGAGTACATAGTGGTGTATGTTATAGTAATTGATGGACAGGTATCAGGATTTACTATTGTATATTTTACTGTGATTGTGGTTGTGAAGTTAACAAAGAATGTCAAATTGTGGAAGATCTATATTTGCCTTTGGCAGGAGAGTGCCATTGTTATGTATTTAGTACTTAGAAATGCATGTAATGACTGAAAGACTTCTGTTTTGATGCAGCTTAGCTAACCTGTTTTCTTATGACTTAAAAGTGACAAAGTGATTAGTCCACATTGAAGCAGTTACATTCTCAGCTTTTAAACATTTCCAATCTTATGTTAATAGAATACATTTTAGCATCGTGTTATTGTGATATCATGCTGAAACAGTTCAGCTTTCCTGCAGTTTAATTTTTGGTTTCAACTTATGATGCTTATGTGGAATTATTAGAATTTTTAATAACATTATTTCTATAGTAAAACCGACTAGATGCACCATTGTATCAAATTTGTTTATTTTAGAATGCCAGTCTACATGTTTTGGACGGTCTTTCCGTCCATCATCAGGAGTTCAACACTGTACATACAGTAACAGGCAAATGTCCAACAGATACTGCTGTCTGCCAGCAAGCAGACAGCAGTATCTGTTTGACAAATACCTGTTGCTGTAGGTACAGTCTCGAACACCTGGTGATGGACGGAAAGACCGAAACATGTAGAGTGTCATTCTAAAATAAACAAATTTGATACACTGGTGCATCTAGTTGGTTTTACTATAGAAATAATATTACAAAGCACGGCCCTATAAACGTCAAATTTGTAATAACAAATTTAGCTACATGCATTACATTTTTATTGTTAAGATGCTTGGAATAAAACCATGCTAATAACTGCACTTTAAATTTATGATAGACTGCACAAAAGAATCATTTGACAAATTTATGGTGTTTAGTTATTATAATGATACTTGTTCAAATGAAACCCATTTTTTCTTTGCTCTAGGCAGAGGCATAGAGTCTGTTAAAAATGGTCCCCAGTGGCACTGGGGCAGATATTACTTAGATATACAGAGAGTAGTTTTTGTTACTGGCCCAGATACTGGGCTGTAGGTGGCATCATCCATTGTTATGCAGCAGTGATGTCATTCACTCTACGACATGCAGTGGAGCAATAAAAAATGCATTCTATATCGCCAGTGGATCCCCCCACAAAGGACTTGGAGAGCTGCCAGAACCCCTGCCCCACCACTGACTTTGTCTTCACCCATCCCAAGTCTCTGGTCCTTTTATGACATATACCATTTCTGTGTGTACAGTGGAAAGCTCCTGATTATGGACAGAGGAACTGTCCAAAATATGTGGAGTTTTATTCCAAAAATAAATTTGAGAAATTAGTGCATCTAGTTGGTTGTATTATAAGAATTTATCCTCCTGATGATGGACAGAGTAACTGTCCGAAACATGTGGAGTTTTATTCCAAAAATAAATTTGAGAAATTAGTGCATCTAGTTGGTTTTATTATAAGAATTTATCACGATGCACAGTCACCTGAACGTCAATTAAAGATGTAGGCAGTGTGGTGGATGGCTTAACACCTTGTAGCACATGGAGCACAGCATATCCTGGACACTCTGATCAACCTGGGAGCAGTACAGTACAGTGTGATGACAGCGTCTCTTGAGCATGCCGGTAGGCATACACTTTCTGTTGATGGTAATGTGAAGGAATGCAAAGCTCCACAATAGAAGTGTGCATTGTTGGTAATGTCTGGGTCATTCACTGCTGAAGTACTAAAGAGTCATTCATTTGAATTGGAGAAAGATGTCAAGGCTGCAGTGGTACAGTGATTCTGCTAGCAACACAGGTATGTCTTTGTGGAGGGGATGCATCTTCTGCTGTGTCAAGGGGCTGTGTGACTCCACTTTCATGGGGACTGTTTTAATGGCCTCTTAACACCTTCCCACAGATCATTGTCATATGAGTTCCATGTATAACAGTTGAATTTGCAGTACTCATTATTTATTTCATGCAGTCAGTCAAATGAATTAAATGCTTTCTTACAGATTGAATGTTACAAAATAAACAAGTTGTTTATAGTTGCCATCATACACAACAATATATTTAGTTTTTCCTTATTTTAATGGCGACATGTTTCGGTCCTTCTGACTATCATCTGGCCATCTTACAGAAACTTAACTTAAGGTACATGCAATGCCATCATGTAGTATTGGATTCCATAATACTTACAATTATATTAAAATATATGTAAAACATTAAAAATGCATAACATTTAATAGTTGTGTGGCTGTGTAGGATTTTATTTTGGTAATTAATTGTCTCTGGTCTGAAATTGAAATTCTGTTAATTAATTAGTTTCCATTTCATGAATTAGGATCATCCTTGAAAAACCAATGGTCAGCTGGTCAGAACTCCCTGCGTTTTACAGAGCCACATTTTTTGCTACCAAGTTCAAAACTGTCTGTTAGCAAACACTGTACCTTCATTTAAAATATTACTCATCCTCCATCTAACTTCTTTAAAATCAATTTTACTTTTAACTTCTAGCTAATACCCACATTCCATAAGTGGTCTACCCCCACCAGGGTTTCCAATTAACATTTTATACACATTTCTTTTCCATCCGTGCGTGCTACACGGGACACCCACCTCATCCTTCAGCATCTGATGACGTTAACAATAGCTAGTGAACAGCACGCATTATGAAGTTTCTCATTATCTAGTTTTCAACATTATATTTTAATATAATTGCAAGTATTATGGGATCCCATATGACACGATTGCACTGCAGGTACCTTAAATTTCTGTAAGATGGACAGGTGATGGTCAGAAGGACCAAAACATGTCGCCATTAGAAAAATAAGGCAAAACGAAATCTATTGTTGTGTTTGACAGCACCTCTAAACGCCTTGTTTATTATGTAAATCATTAAACACAATGTGATGTCCCCTATAAAAAAAAGTTTGAATGTTTGGCAGAAGTAGTAAACACCAAACTGAAATCACCATTCTCACATGCAGTAGTTTCATTATTCTTATCCACTTTGTGAGGCCCTTATAGGAAGAAATTATTGTTGATTAAGGGCGTATGACATGCATTGTCAGCTCAGAATTTTACTATATGGAATAAGCCACAGCACCTAATAACATGACACGTATACAGTAGGATATTTTTGGGAGTATAAAACGCTTGAGAGTGTAGGATGTATTGAGATTTTAGAGAGAAAATCTTAGAAGAATGTATTAATTCTCTGAATGATGATATGCACAATTAATTCAAAATTCGATGTAGGTCTGTCCATAATGCTGTTGAGCATTTGTGACTTTCGCGAAAATCCACACAGATAAGGTAGTTACTCAATTATTACACCAACCACTGCTAATATATAAAATTTACACATTAAAACATTAAAAACGCTCTGACATGTTTCGGTCCTAAGACCATCATCAGGGAGCTATACAGGGTGTCCCAGGAAGAATGTACCAGACTTTGGGAGGGTGTTCCTTATGTTAAAGTATACCGATATAACCCAAAACACCTATGTCCAAAGTTGAACGGTTACGGAGATAATGGCCACAGAAGTTTGAAACTTTGACAGCTGTTAGACACTTATTGATTACCAAATACATATTAAAACTGGCAGGAATATGTGTTTTCTGTAATGTCAATATCTGTACTTAACATCAAACTAACTTTTGAGTGACATAAAGCCATTAAATTGAACTACAAAAACACTCGCACTCATGTCATAGTTGTCCTTAGGGTTTCAAGCACTATACATGAGAATGCCCAGCGTTGACGTAACATGGCTGACTGTAGCTAGCGTGAGCTGAATTGCCGTCATATGACACCACACTCAAGGACGGAAATGGATAAGATTGTCAGCTGACAGGTACAGTGTGTGGACCCGCAAGAAGACCACACTTTTCTCTGGCCATTAT
>Ga0123352_10021058_pt1 | contig 10391 bp, 7 predicted proteins | sample TergutLab28metaG_FD_89700 | JGI IMG/M metagenome (GOLD analysis project Ga0123352, IMG submission 89700) | Labiotermes labralis P1 segment gut microbial communities from Petit-Saut dam, French Guiana - Lab288 P1 | ecosystem: Host-associated > Arthropoda: Insects > Digestive system > Gut ... | reverse complement strand
TTTCCACCACCACCGCCCCCACTCCCACCACCACCACTATTACTACTACTACTACTACTACTACTACCCCCACCACCACCACCTCCACCCCCACCACTACTACCACCACCACCACCACCACTACTACTACTACTACCACCACCACTACCACCACCACCACCACTCCCACCACCACCACCACCACCACCACCACCGTCATCATCATCATCATCGTAGCAGCGCGCGGTGGCCGCCATCATTCCACCAACACCAATAAGTTAAAATGTTTTACTGCCACCGATAAACAACACATTGTAGAGTTTCCTGTGTTGTAATATGAATCGCTGCAGTGTCTGTATATTAACAAATAAAATTTATATATAAATATTTTAAGTAAAATTTGTAATAAAACAATTCTTATGGAACAACTGAAAATGGTACCGTAACGCACGGATTGACATTTTTATAGAGAAAGGAACGCTTGATCACCACCATCTGTGCGTTAAATTTCCTTCTCTTGCTGCGACTGTACAGTTTGGAGTAAAATTTGGAAAAGGGCAAAATAAATAAATATATATATGTATATATCACCGAGCAGTTTTACGCACTCGAAATTTGGTATTAGATTAAGTTAACCGCACTTACCTTGCGCTATCAAAATCAGCAGCAGAGCCCACATCTTTCAGGCTTACAATTTTAGCCACTTCTTACTCGTCTGCTTCCATCGGAGGTTCGGAAAACAGTCCTGTTGAACTGCCGCCTCACAACCCCCCCCCCTCCCCCACACACATCTCAAAATAAGTCAGCAATTACCTTTGTCACCTAGCAAGTTTCCTTCAGTTTCATCTGTTTTGCTGTTGCCATGTGAAGGAAGGTTAGGTGATCCAGCCTTCCTGTGAGTCTAGCTGAAGGAAGTATCTTAACTGTTCACCACAATCGGCTGTGGCAAAGGATCCATATGAGGCACATGCAACTACGTACTGTCGGCATATGAAAATAAAATTGAATAACATATAGTAACATTTGTTAGGGGGCACTGCATCATTATTATTATTATTACAATAATAAGTTAACGGATCCCCATTATATGGAAAGGCTGCCCATAAATTCAGTGTATGTAAGTAGAGGAATGTATGCATGAGACGGTGGACCGGGTAGCTCAGTCGGTATAGCGACTGATCTACGGGTTGGACGGTCCGGGATCGAATTCCGGTGGAGACGAGTTTTTCCGCCCGTCCAGACCGGCCCTGGGGCCCACCCAGCCTCCTGTACAATGGGTACCGGGTCTTTCCCGGGGGTAAAGTGCGGTCGGAGCGTGCTGCTGACCACTCACCCACTTCTAGTGCCGCGGTCATGGAAGAGTAGAGCTATACCTCTACCCACCTTCTGGGCCACGCCGGGCCTGTAACGAGATCACTTTATAAGCGTGAGACAGCTATTGGTATTGAATAGCTGTTTGATACTATGAGGTAAACTTGTTTGTACAATCACTTGGTAGTACTGGATTTGTATCTCATGTCTGTCTCTGCACTGTTCAAATGTTTCATACACGTGACTGAATTGTTTTCAGGCTGTTACCTTCTGACTAAAGAAGAGTATGTAAATCGTTACGGAGATGTGACGGAGATGGAACTGTTCCATGCTACCAGTGCCCTCAATATACCGTCCATAACCAGAAACAACTTCGACTGGCGACGGAGTGTGCGCACAAAATTTGGTGTGGGTGTCAGTTTCTCCACCAGTGCAAGATACGCAAACTGGCATTGCAATCCAAACAATCCCTCAAGGCGGGCCATGTTCATTGCCAAGGTTCTGGTTCACTCAGCTTGCAAGGGGCATTCTGCAATGAAATTACCACTCCGTGCTGATACAAGCACAGGGAATTTTGGATTTGTGAATGTGAAGTTCAGTGACAACGAATTTTACCCAACATACGTGGCCTATTATTATAGCGAACCAGTGCCAGTAAGGCGATTTCAGTATTTATAATGCAAAATACTTTAACGTCAGTCATTTATTGCACGACACTTGTAAATTTGTGTAGCTATAACTTGCACTGCTTTATTTCTTATTTTTTGCTAATTCATAACACTTTAAGCAATTTATTACATGACACTTGCAAACTTTTTGTACAATTGTAACATGTTTGAAGAAATGAAGATATGTTAAAACGACAGAATTCAGTTCACTGTATAAGGCGAATACCGTATCCTTCTTATTTGTATAATCCGGGATAAAATAAAGATGATTGAATCTGCAGCTCGTTTCTGTATTCATATTCCTTTTGGAAGACTGTGGTCGTAATCATGCAGGACTTCCCTTCGTTCATTGCTTTAGAAGAGGGGTACAAAACAATATTTAATGACTGTGACACTACTGCTTTGAAAGGAAGATCGTAAAAAAAGCTAGTCCTTGTTATCTGATAATTGCCTATTAGTTCCATAAGAGTGATGAAGCCGTTAATTTGTGTCAGAAAATTGTCCTGTGTCTGAAAAGTGGAGTAACGGCAGTTTGGTATACTGACAGTTGTTTACTGCCCTGAGATAAAAAGAGGGTTTGAAGGCCGAGAATATATTTTGGACGAAAGGAAAAAGGTTTCAAAGTTTCGTTATGAGACCGATATTAAACATGGTGATAATTACTTAACCTAGGTGTATTTATCAGTACCGTGACTACAAACGCTTTCCTAGCAATGTTTGTGGGGAGAGGGGTGTGCAAAGTAAGGTTCTGCTCCCCCCTCTCCGCCAACCCTACCCACATCTCACATCCCACATAGTGCCAGCCCAAACCACAACAAACATACATGTTTTTGTTTCCTATTATTTTATTTTACACAAATAAATACTTGCTTGTGCAAAGTGTCCATTTAGTGTTACTTGAAAGTAAAATGTTTGTGTGGATTTTCTTACGGGATCTGTTAAAAAGTGTTTTCCCCCCATATGGCTAATGTGAAGTGCAAGGTGTCAGTACAGTAAGGTATGATTCGCATACGTACTTTGGTATTGCAAAACAGCCGATCTCGGTACCCCAGCCGTCTAAAGCGTAGAACCGTGGCCGCTCGCTTCCTGGGATTGCAAGTCTGCATGGATGTTTGTCTCTTGTGAATAATGTGCTGTCGTCTCTGCGGCGGGTCGATTTCTTTGTCCACGGAAGTCCTAACTAGTGTGGTGTGTCCGTGTGTGTGATCAGGTGAAACAATAATCCTGTACGCTGCAATGAGTTGGTAAGTAGGAGTGTGGAGACTAAACGGTAAAAGGCCAACAAAATGTATGATGCAAAATTAATCGCGATGCTCAGATTGTAGAAGGTGACTGTAATGTATTTTGACCCCCACTTGCTTGCACAGCATTCATCATGCAACTATGGAGCAATATGTCCGCCGCAAGCAGTATGTCATGTTACTGGCAAGTGTCTCACAGTTACAAAGTAATCTGTTTAAAGTCAGTGTTTTTCGAAAAGACAGTTTGAGCTTCCCGAGGGCAAGAGATGGACCTCGCGAATTTAGTGGAAGGCATAACGCGAAGCTCCCTTGCAACACTTTTTGAAGCTGAAGAAGAATGTGGTTTTGTAAGCAGTAGTCCAGTTTGGCTCTTCAAATAGAGCCGAGTATTTTTTTGGGGGGGGGAGGGGGAGGAGGAAGAGTAGAATGTAGGGTACGTAAGAGGATTAAACAAGTTCGCTCCGTATGTGCATTTTGTAACGGCAGTTGATCCCGACGTCCCACCGGGACCAGTTGATCCCATGGCATCAAGTATGAGACAAAAGTGCGAACGAGTAGGGATTTGAAAGTGGTTGTGGGCGGTCTAAAAAGCCGTAAGATCCCTCGATCAAAGTTGTCAGAAATCTGACAGAGGTTCGAACTATGTACTTACTGTCCGGAACGTCACCTTGTTCATAACAAGGCGTTGAGTGTTATGTATTAATTTTGGTAATGCTCTTAGTGTCGAAATTGTTAAGGGAGAATGTGAGTCATCACTACAGATGCGCTGTTTGTTAGTATGAAAAGTGTAAGGTTGTCTATCCTGCTGCGCGTGATATGTTTCCTCGGGACTTCCCCACTGTAGAAGCGTAGTAGTCGATACGCAACTGGAAGACCGAGCAGTGTAGTTTGGGGTTTGCAGAGTACGTAACGTTGGTTAATCTCGTGCGAGAAGAAGACATTGTGCTGGATGTATTAACCAGATTATTCAGGTACGCAATATCTTCTTGTATTCCACAGGTGAAACGAGAGATACGATTTATTGATAGTATCAGATAAAGCGAGTGCCTTGTTTTAATGTTTATTTCGACTTGCTGTGTGGAAGTTTTACGTTTTATTGACCGTGCACCCTAATATAATAATAGATTTTTTTTTGCCAACTTGATGCACAACTTTTTTTTATATTTTGATCAGTTTATTACATTCCTCTACATGTTTCTAGCATTATTGTGCTCATCTCCAGGAGGACAATTGTATTAACACAGCATCTGGTATCGTCATTATTTTTGGTGACCGTTCAGTACACAGGTTACTAGAGGACCTGTGTATTGAACAGTCACCCAAAGAGAGTGACGATACCAGATGTTGTAATAATACAATTGTCCTCCTGAAGATGAGCATAAGAGTGCTCGAAACATGTAGAGGAATGTAATAAATGTATTAAAGAATTTTTGCATCAAGTTGGTAAAAAAAAGACCATCATTGCTGTGTATAATTTGAAATTAGTGAATCAATACGCATAATTTGAAATAGTGAATCATTACGCATATGCTGTAACGTTTGCTTAAGGTTAAGGTTTGATCGCTGTGCAGTAGCGGCTCGTTTTCTTGTGTATTTGGGGCGTTGGTCGGCAAATCGAATCAGAAGCGCTAGAGTGTAAAATTTAGTCAATCTAGGTGGGCTCCATACACGTGCAGTTACACGTGGCGAGTAACGTGTGTGTTCTGTGAGTGAGAGTAGGGAGTTTGCACAAACCCATATCGAAATTATGGATCTGCAGTTTTGCATATAGTTTCAGCAAACTACGCAGGTGTATCATTCGTGTTTGAATACTGCCAGCAGTAGGTGTGACCGCATGAGAGACGTCGGAGCATATTGCCCGTCGCTCGGAAAATGTATGGGCTTTGATTTATTTTTATGGTTTAGTCGGAGCCGGGGTAGCTCAGTACAGTGGCTGTGCCACGGGCTGGACGATATGGGGTTCGAATCCCAACAAAAGAGAGGGGGGGGGGGTTTTCTCTTCTCCGAAAAGGTTAAACCGGCCTTGGGGCCCACATAGACTCGTGTTCTGTGGGTACGGGATTTATTTTCCTGGGTGTAATGTGATCCAGCATTTGATCTCTCGGTTGGAACGAGTGGAGCTGTAACTTGACTCCACCAATATGCCTTTGCCTTTACGTCTTTAGTTTATTTAATGATGCTACCTATTGCTGGTCCCAGTGGCCGCGCGCCAGCTGAGATTGTGGGTTCGAATCCAACCGGAGGCATGGATGTCTGTCGTGAGTGTTGTCTGGTAGAGGTCTCGGGCTGATCAATCGTCCAGAGGAGTCATGCGGACTGGTGCGTCGTGATCTAGGAACCTCGTGAATGAGGAGGCCCTAGCCCACTGGGGGGCTGTTGCGCCCAAAACAAATCCTATTATCTCTCACGCGGTGGCGTAGTTTTTTGAGGCACTGCGCTGCAAGCCGGAAGGTCGCGGTTTCGTTTCCCGATTGTGACTTTCCATTGACATAATCCTTAACGGCGCACAGTGGCTCTGGGGTCGATTCAAACTTTAACAGAAATGAGTACGAGGAATATTTTCAGGGGGTAAAGGCGGCCAGTGCGCAGGGCTGACAACCTTACCACTTTCATGTGCCGACTGTCTTGAAATCTGGGAACCTCAACGTACTGAAACCCTCGGGGCCAGTCCAGGGCTGTACAGAGAGTGCTTTACCCATAGCTATGATAGCTCAGACAGTACGGCGTGGAATTATAGTAGATAGCAAATAATACATTGGAAAGGATATAGAAGTGAGTTTTCATAGCCATAGTTAGGGTGGTCCCAGAATTTGGCCAGTGGGATAGAAAAATCTTGTAAAAGGAATTGCCAAAGCCTCGTCAAGACCGAATTTTCCGCGCAATTAAATCGAACGGTGTTCAGTTCGAATTCGAGTTACAGTTGGTGTGATCATGCGCATCAAAAGACAAAGGAAAGCAAGATCCGTAATGTTTATACCTCCACGGCTATCCTAACAGCCTGATATCATTTAACTCTAAGCGAGCGCGTTTATCACAATTTTATGTCGCCTGCAACAATAAAACTTACTCGGGTCTTCGTGCAAAGTTCACGATATTTTTGTACCATTTCAACGACCTTAGGATTTTCTTTAGAGGGTTTTCTCAGTTTCTAGTTTTATTTTTAAAAGAAATCCGTCCAGGAGGAGCTGCCTGGGTGCAGCGGGCGGACGGACGGACATGAACGTAATATACACTTTTCGCGACGTAACGCGAAAGCGCCTATTAAACTGTGTGACTTCATCTTGCGGTGTGCAAAGGTAGGAGAAACAGCGACCCCCCCCCCCCCCTTTAAAACACCAAAAAACGTTACTGCTGTACATATTTTGGTCAGTACAGGGTTGTAGAGAGTTTTCTACTTAGACGTGTGTGTTGCGGCATGTAATATGTAAAGCCAGCTTGTCCGGGAGGTAATGTACAGTCATAGTGGGTATGCGACCATGTCATAGGGCATAAGTGCTGGAGAGGGCAGATTGCTGGCACCTTTGTGCGCGTGTGAATATCCACGGCACACGTGAGGAAATGGCGTTGTCTGTAGTTGCATGTATTTGCATGATTCACGTTCTTATTTTTATAAGTAAGTTTTTTTGTTTTTTTTTTTAAATTTTCTTTCCCCCACCCAGATACTTCCACGTCATACCGATATGTCACTGTTGAGCGCTGCAAAAACCCGCCACCAACCATCAACATGGACTGGAATGCCTGCAGGGACCGAAGTTGTACTCGTCGAACTGACGAAGGGTAGCAGGGAATATGAATCAGTCATGAGTAAAATTGATGTAAGTTTTAGATATGGCCTCGAAAAAGTTGTAAGGGTCCAAAACCCCTACCTCTGGGGATGCTATCTACTGAAGAAAGATGAATGCATCAAACGTAGCGGCTATTCTGTTACTGAGAAGGTACTTTTCCATGCAACATCACAAAGCAACGTTGACTCCATTACAAAGAACAACCTGGATTGGAGACGATCAGTTCGAACAAAGTTTGGTTGTGGAGTTAGTTTCTCACCTTCTGCAAGTTACGCTAACACTTGGTGTAACAGGGGCATAGGATCTAGGCGTGCCCTTATTGTTGCAAGGGTATTGGTGGGTATCAGTCATGAAGGGAACTATGGTACAGTACTGCCTCGTAAAGGTTACGACACAACAGTTGGGAATCGTAACCAGGTTTGTGTAAAGTACTGTGACAATGAATTTTACCCAGAGCATGTTGTCTATTATTAGGACGATCTTGTGTATTAGTACATTATACGTTTGTATACAGTTGAACGCATGCTGGTTGACACTGGAAGTTTGATACAATTTATTCAGTTGAATACGTGATGGTTGACACTACAAGTTACATATAATGTATACAGTTGAATGCATACTGATTGAAAATACAGTTTAGATAGAATGTATGCTGTTATATGACAATAGTTTAGATACAGTGTATAATGTTGTATGCATACTGTGTGATACTGCAAGTTAGATAAAAATGTATACAATTCAATGCATACTGATTGACGATACGCTGTTATGTGCATGCTGTTTGAAACTACAGTGTGTACTGCTGTATGCATGCTGCCTTACACAAGTTAGATACATGTTATACAGTTGAATGGATGCTGCCTGTCAGTACAGTTTAGTTAGAATGTGTACTGATGTATTCATGCTCCTTGACACTTCAAGTTGGATAGAATTAGAATAAAGCACAGAAGCATTGAACTGTACCTACTGTCTACCAAAGCTGTGCCCATTTTAAAAATGTTTAGTATTTTCCTTATTTTTGTCATTGTTGTAAATAACTTGTTTCATAATTACCAAAAATGAAGGGTAGCATTCAAAAGAAATTTAGAAAAATAATGGGGCAGAGTTTCCGGAAGGCACGATTCAGTTCGTATGCTGCATATGAATAGTTGTCATTGGAGTTCCATTATTGCAGCACTTAATAAATAACATTATTAATAAAATTGTTATGTCAGAAGTTAGGTTAATCTACTGTTACAATCTGCACAAATACACAAATTGTATTCTTTGTTAAATTTTTGTTCGTGAGACATGCAGTGTAACGTTGACCTGTAGAATTTTATTTGTGCTTGGCGCTGACAGTAAAGAATCTTAACCTGACATACTGAAGAGGCTGTATAATTATGCTTGCTTGTTTGCAGGAACAAACCGTTATTAATGCAAAGTTTGTTCACAATTTTATTTTTCTGATTCTTGGACGGTGTTTACATTAAAGTTAACACAGAAATTGGAAAGGATATGCATATGATATGAAAGACGGTTGACAGTTTGAGTGAAAATAGGAGCAGCATGCCATGACCTGGCATACTGGCAGCACTGTTTGATGTCTTTGACAGTATTGGCATGCATGGAGCAGAGTTCTGGAACATCTGGTGAAACATTAAATCTTAAACCATTTCTCTTATTAGTAATTCTAGATATATGTATTACCTGAAGATGATACCATTGGACTGTAACATTTTGTAATAACCCCAATGTATTAATAAAAAAAAAAAAAACCGGAATTTTGATGGAAGGATTTATTTTTCTATTTCTTTGTCAGCATTAAATCCACCTGGCTGCATGGCATGATATGGACCACTGTATCTCTCTCACTGAACAGAACCGTGTGTTGGCTGCCTTCCATAAGGATTATTACTGTTTGTGTTCCTCCAATATTAGTGACCAGGTGGCACTTTACTGTTCAGACCAAGGAATATGCAACACTTTTTGGAAGTTAACAGCAATTTTGCAATAACTAATTCACTTTAAACCATTATCTGTTTAAAATACTAAGAACACTGTAATAGCATTAACATTATCAATATCTTATTTAATATTATTCTCTGTTTATATATTGGTTGCTTGAATTTTGGCATTGTTACACAATCATATTGGGGAGAAATTTCTGTTACAAAATGCAGAACAATATTTGCTATCTATTACCACCACTTGTGACCAGGAATTGGTTCTTCCACTGTGTTTCAAACTTAGGCTCCATCTTTTCCTTGGTCTGCTGATGTCTCTGGTCTTCCTGGTATGTAATTTATTATCTGTTCATTAATTGCCACCAGGCCCATTCTACACGTTCTAGTATCGAGTGTTTGTTTCCTCATGTATTCAGTGTATCTACATTTGATTTCTTGTACCTGGTTTGAGATTAATCTTCTGCATCCTTTCACTGATGGAAATAATTTCTCCTTTCATAATTTCTTTATATTGCCCCACAAATAACTTCATATTTGGCTATTGTGTATTCTGTTTTTTGAACCAGGATAGAATAGTCAAGCAGGTTGGACACTGAAAAAGTTAAAGTGCTTTCTATTTTGCATTGTGTCTGGACTAGCCTTTGGACCTAGCCAAACTCTGTGAAGTGGGTACCAGGAGTAAGCCAGTGGAGGCTTGACGCTGACGACCAACATGACTTTAGTACCAAGGTTGTGAATCTGTGGGGCATTGTCTCCAATCCCGTGTGTCCCTGTGGCATGCAGGGGGACTTGACCTTGATCATAAAGTAAATGTAATGCTTTGGATTGGATTATGTGATGATGTGGATTGGATTATGTGATGTTATCTTGTTCTTCTGTATGTACTTGTGAAATACACAATAGTACATGGTGATATTTACATCTGGTGCACCCATCACATGCTGTGGCCGTAATTGTCATGATGATGTCGTCTGAATTGTTTAAAGCTTTTACACAAGCAGTGTGTCTTTCATCGGTGAATAAGATAATCTGATTACATACTACTGAATGAAATAGATAAAATGTCAAATTTGGTTTCGTGTTACTTGCATTACACATTTTTTGTGTGTTTGTAGTGGCAACTTCCATAGAGGTAAAAATTTCTCTAGAGTTGTCTGTATTAATTGCTGTGGCTTGTGGCCGCATTTGTGTCCAGTTTGTTATTACCCAAATGTTTTGTGAGTAGCGCACACGCTCTGGGTGGATGTATGATTTATACTTGGCTTTGCGGCCACTGAAGTGCTGTGCTGCAAAATATTCTCCTATCAGGCCCATTGTTGAAAGAACTACAGACGAAACTGCTAATTAGGACCTATTATTATTATTATTATTATTATCACAATTGTCACCATTATTATCATTACCATCATTTGCTTAAGTGTAGTAGTAGTAGTAGTAGTAGTAGTAGTAGTAGTAGTAGTA
>Ga0123352_10021057_pt1 | contig 10391 bp, 11 predicted proteins | sample TergutLab28metaG_FD_89700 | JGI IMG/M metagenome (GOLD analysis project Ga0123352, IMG submission 89700) | Labiotermes labralis P1 segment gut microbial communities from Petit-Saut dam, French Guiana - Lab288 P1 | ecosystem: Host-associated > Arthropoda: Insects > Digestive system > Gut ... | reverse complement strand
GCGGTCTCTTTTCGTGGCAGGAATAAAAATTTCCGACTCAAAACTCTCCGACCTGAAACCGCTAAAAATTCGTTTATTCGAAATTTGAGGTCGCAGGTTGTACTAGCCGTACACCAAGACCGAGAATAAAGAAGAAGCGAATTTTTAGCAGTTTCAGGCGTGTTGTACATTGTATTGCAAGGGTATCATGTATAAATAACTTTATAGCGCAATTATCTCTATTTCACTCGAAAAGCTCCGGAATTAATATCCTTACGTTCTCCTCGCTCTTCTTTACCCTCAAAAAGAGATCTTTGCTTTGACATTGAAACATTTATAACAATCCCTACCCCTATCATGCTGACCCAAAGAGAGCTGCCTCCGTAGCTTATGAATGGAAACGGCATTCCTGTGTTAACCAGATATCCCGTTGCGACTCCAACATTAACAAAAACTTGAAATGCAAACATTGATGCGACACCGACTGAAAGTAGGCAACCTAGTAGATCTACAGATCTATATGCTATTAATATGCATTTTGCAACGATAACAAGCATCACAGCTAAAAGAGCGACACTGCCTATAAAACCAAATTGTTCACCTAAGGCTGAGAATATGAAGTCGTTATATGCAAATGGGACATGTATATTATTTGTGAAAGGTCCCGCAAACAATCCCTGCCCTGTCAGCTCTCCGGAGCTTATAGTCTGTATAGATCGCATTGTTTGAAAGTAAAGCGCATCGGTAACATCAGGGTTAAGCCATGTATAAATGCGGTTTATTTGATATTCATTTCTTAAAATACGGTCAACAAAAATGAAATCGGGTCTTCGTAATATATCTTGAAAAAACAAAACAACGGCGGGCACTAAAATTGCTAAAGTGGGTACTATATATTTATAGCTTAATTTTGCCGCAAACAGAATGCAAAGAGATACGACTACGACGACAATACTTGCGGATAAGGAAGGCTGTGCCATAATAAGGTAAAACGAAAGACCGATATTCGCCATTACGAACAGCAAAATCCAAATATTATTAATGCTTTTTCCTTTTTCTTCTATAACGGTTATAAATTTTGAAAGGCATATTATCATAAATATTTTAGTAAATTCGGATGGTTGTATGCCTCTGTCGCCTATTATCATAAGCCAACGGAACATATCCGGTGCCGCCATATTAAGCCCAACGACCATAATAAGCAGCATATAATTAACAACATAAAAAACTATATAAAACTTACAGATAAAATGATAATTGATAAATGATGCCAAAAACAAAAGAATTAATCCCGTACCGAACCACAGCGCTTGCAATATATGTAAACGCCGGATTGGCTCGAGAGGATGCCCGATTACTGTGCTTCTTATTAGAACCACGCCAAATACACATACAACGCATACTAAAAGAAGCATTACCCAGTCAAATGATTTTAAATCTCGTTTCATGATTAACTACTACTCCATTACTGTATCTTACGCATAGATTTTATAGGGATATTAGCGCAGAGCATAGGAACGCTGCCGTTAATTTCAGAAGTGGCTTGAGATATCTGAATATCAAGTTCCTCTTCATCTATTTCCATATAATTTGAAATCACCCTAATAATATCAACCTTTAGCATTTCAAGGAGCTGTGTTGAGCAATTTACTCTATCATGAATAAGAACAAGTTTAAGTCTGTCCTTCGCAACATCCTTAGACGGTGATTTTTTTGAAAACAAACCAAAAATATCAAGCATAGGCTATTCTCAGCTCCCTTTTCCGAATATTTTTTTAATTTTTGAAAACATGCCTTTCGCCTCTTCAAGGTTCATAAGCGGCACTTCTTTGCCTGTGATGCGCAGTGCAATATCACGATAGGCTTGTCCTGCTTTTGCAACTTCATCAAAAACAACCGGCTCGCCTTTATTTGCAGATATTACAATCGCCTCGTCATCCGGCACTATTCCAAGAACGTCTATAGCAAGCACTTCGGTAACATCATCAAGCGACATCATATCGCCCCTGTTTACCATGTCAATTTTAATTCTGTTCAACACAAGCAGCGGATTTGAAATGCCCTCTGCTTCAAGCAAACCTATAATTCTGTCTGCATCCCTAACGGCAGAAACTTCAGGCGTTGTTACTACTATTGCCCTGTCCGCTCCGGCGGTTGCATTTTTAAAACCTTGCTCGATGCCTGCGGGGCAGTCAATAAGTATGTAGTCAAAATCTTCTTTTAACTGACTGCAAAGCTTAAGCATTTGCTCAGGGTTGACAGCACTTTTGTCTTTTGTTTGCGCTGCCGGTAAAAGATAAAGGTTTTGACAGCGTTTATCTTTAATAAGAGCCTGTCTTACACGGCAGTTTCCATCAACAACGTCAACTATGTCATATACTATTCTATTTTCAAGCCCTAAAATAACATCGAGATTTCTAAGTCCTATGTCAGCATCTATCATGACTACTTTATAGCCTAAAACTGCAAGCCCTGTTCCAACATTAGCGGAAGTGGTAGTTTTACCGACACCACCCTTGCCCGAGGTTATAACAATTACTTCTCCCATTTATTTTCCTCCTACTTATATTTAGGTTCTAAACTCTCTTTAGGTAATCTATATTGGGCTGACAAAAGCAGGTCAATATAGGCTGCCTTCGGAGTTGATTTTATCACATTTCATTTATGTATATTTTGCCTTCGTTTAAAAACGCATAAAGAGGTTTAGCAACTGCCTTTACTTCTTTTTGATTCTCTTTCGGAATATGCGTTATAACATCGGCTATACGTAATTGAGCCGGAAATAGTCTAAGAGCTGTTACGTAACAGTTTTCATCTCCGAAGCAGCCTGCATGAAGCTTGCCTTTTGCGGATCCTAAAATAATTATGTTCCCCTCTGCGCTGACTTCTGATCCTGGATTAACATCCCCAACAATTACTACTGATCCGGAATATCTTATTGCTTGACCGGAGCGAAGGTTTCCGTTGTAATAGTAGGTACTCATTTCTTTACCAAGCTGCTCTGTTGTTTTATAACTTTCAAGCTTTGTACTATTGTCGGTCGAGACTGTTGTTTTTGCCGCTTCTTTCTGGTTTTCCTTTGTGAGCGTAATATCAAGGGAAGATTCTTCCATAAGGATTTTAAGAAGGGATTCTTCCTGCTCATCAGACATCATACGACCTTCGAATGTTATTACAGTTTTTGCATCGCTGAAAAATTTCTTTGCAGCTATAACTTTATTTCTGAAAATTTCCTTTATGTCTTCAAAATCGCCCTCATCGTCGATGACAATTGTTATACCACCCTTTTTACCTTTAAAAAGCACTGTTTCGTCATTGTACATTTGTTGTTCCCTCCCCATTGAAAAATTAGAAATTGTTTTTATCTAGCCAACATATTAGCCGTTCTTGGTCTTTCCGGTTCTAGGTCTAATCCGAAATATGCTTCCATAATCCTGCGTGTTGCAACTGCTGATGCACTTGGAAGTGCTCGTGTCGAACCGAAAGGAATCATAACGTATACTGCAATTTCAGGGTCTTCATATGGCGCAAACCCTCCAAAAGAGGTGTGATCAAGGCGGTTTGCAATTTCTTCGGCTGTGCCTGTTTTTCCTGCAACATTTATTGGGAAACCTCTGAAAATATTAGTTGCTGTTCCTCGGCTTCCTCTTGTAACATCAAGCATTCCTCGGTTAACCGCATTTATCGTTTCCTGGCTCATTTCAACAATTTCCTCAACAACAGGTTCGAAATTTTTAATCAGCATGCCGCTGTGATCTTCAATTTTATCAACTAAATTGAATTTATGCCTTGCGCCGCCGGTCGCTAAAGTCGCTATATATCTAGCCATTGTTGCTGTTGAATAGTTGTTGAATGACTGACCGATAGATGTTCTTACGGTATCACCAGCGAACCATTCATATTCATGGGTTCTTGCATTTGGGTTCGCCGCAAGTACACGTGCTCTTTTAAATTCTCTTGAAGAAATTACAAGCTGGCCTTCTTGAAGATTCTGGTTTGGTTCTCTTATTTCAACGCCTGTTGGGCTGTTAAGCCCAAAAGCTATCATATATCTGTTAAGTGCGCTAATTGCTTCAAATTCTTGCCTTTCACCTGATGCCATCATGAATGACATTTCAGCAAAGAAGTAGTTGCATGAAACTTCAATAGCCGTCGATACGTTTATTGAACCATGAGAAACACTTGACCAACATCTTAAATAGGGGCGCCCGACTCTTCTCCATACAACGTTATCATGAATATGTGTTCTTGGGGTTATCGTTCCGGATTCAAGCCCGGCTATTGCTGTTAACATTTTGAATGTAGATCCGGGTGCTCTTTGTTCCCAGAAAACTCTGTCAAATTGAGGGCTTGTCGGATCATTTTGCTGCCTAACAAAATAATCAACATCCATAGTATTCACAAAATTGTTTGGGTCAAATGAAGGATAACCAACGGCAGCAAGAACGTCGCCGGTTCTTACATAAACAACTATCGCAGATGCTGTGCTAGGGTCAAGCCCTGCCATTTGCGGGGTTATAGACCGATTATTTAGGGCATCGGTAAGGACATCAATAACACCTATTCCGCCTCTTAAAAACCTTGAAATATAATTTTCATCCCCGACAATAAATCCTTGTTCATAAAGCACAAATGTCATTTGATTTGCTGAAATTCTGTTGCTTCTGATTGCATCTATCAGGGCAGCTCTTATTTTAGCAATATCTGCCGTTAAATCCGTGTCAAGGTCTGGTAGTTCTCGTCTTAAATAATCCCTAATTGCTATTACCCGGCTGTAGTCCGGTGCATCATATATTTCAGCCACCGATATAAAAGGACCTCTTAGCATTGATATAAAAAACTGCTGAGGAGTTATAGCGTCTTCCCTAGGTGCGGCTACTCCTCTTAATCTGTTAATAACTGCTTCTGCAAGAATATCCTCAAGAATATGATATACGTCTCTTTGAAGCCTTGAATCAATAGTCAGAAATACTCTATTGCCCGGCTGAGGGTCTGTAATAGGAACTGATCTAAGTTCTCTCCCGAAATTTGAAACCTCGACAAGCTTGCGGCCTCGATTTCCGGCAAGTTCATGTTCTAAAGAAAATTCAACACCTGTTTTCCCTACGATTCTTCCAAAGTAATAACCTTCACCAAAATGCTCAAGTTCCCATTCTTCTGTAAGTCCACGGATATGCCCAACGATATGTGCCATATACCTTCCTTCGGGGTAATGTCTTAAAAAGTCGTAATCAACATATATTCCGGGGAAGATTTCATTGTTTTCTTGTATAGCGACCAAAGTCTCCCGACTTATATCAAATGCTACTGTAATATGTTCTTGCCTTCTGAACCTGCGCATATAAATTTCACTTCTAAGCCCTATAACTTTACGTGCATCAAGAATTGACATTTCATCATCTATGTTAAACTTTCGACGTAAAAACACCATCGTTTCTTCTGCCGTTAATCCTTCAGGGACATCCATATCTCTCTTCCAGCGGCGTTCACGCCCTTCATTTCCGCCGAAGAGGAAAATGTAAGGTTTGTTGAGCGATATTGGGAAATTATCGAAATATTCTTCGCCATTTCGCTCTAAGAGGTTAATGAGTTCATAAATTGTACGGTTAACATCTCCCATTTCAATAGCGGCAGGGTCAATTTTAAGAATCATAGCCGCTTCGTTTACAGCAAGCGGGCGACCATGTCTATCGAAAATTTCCCCGCGGGGTGCAACAAGTTCCATTTCTCGAAAAGAGGGGATGGATAAGTTCGGGTTTGAATACATACCTGCATTTACTATTTGCATATCAAAAAGCTCGATAACAAGCAGATAAAACATTATGCTGAAGCAAATAAATAAAATCAACAATCTGTTAGTAAAAATGCGTATTATTCTTTGGGTTAATTTTTCATTTTGCATGTGAACCTCCGGTGCAGACATCAAATGTTAAATGTCATAAAAATCATTTATTTAAATAGTTGGCGGTGTTTGTCTTCTTTTTCTTCCAATAAGTCGTTAATCCCATAAATCAAACGATAAATAGGGACGGATAGTATTATTGCGTAAACTGTTGTTGGTAGGATGATTGTCCAAAAATAATGCATTATGTCAATTCTTCCTCTGAATAAAAAACTGAAAAAGTAAATTCCAAATTCATAAAAAATTGAACTGACTGCGACAAGTGTTATCGGCAGCATAAAGTTTTCGTTGTAAAAACTTTTGAACGGTTTGCCGCAAAAAAAGCCGATAATAGTCCCTAATAATGCATGCAAACCTATCACATTTCCAAAAAACATATCATGTAAAAGCCCTGCAAAAAATCCGAATATTGCGCCTTCAATATCGCCTCTAAGTATGGCATAGCAAACGATAATAACAAGGGCTGTATTAGGTTTTATTGCCCCTATTCTTATATAGTCAAAAAGTGTTGACTGTAGTATAAAGTTTATAAAAATAACCAATCCGGTTACTGTTACCCTAAGTAGGCATTTTTTAATCGAAGTCAACGTTAAAAACCTCTGTTATTACAAGAACCTCTTCCAATCGTCTAAAGTTGACGGATGGTCTTATTATAGCCGTTTTTGTAATAGAATTCAAATCATTTGTTATTTGCGTTACAAAGCCAACAGAAATACCCTGCGGATAAATACCGCTCAAATGAGATGTTATAATCTCATCACCTTCTTGGATATCGGCATTTATATCTATGTATTCCATTCTGCCAAGTCCGCTTTGCATAAGCATTATATCACCGCTTAAAATGCCCGTTTCGCCTGTTCGCAGGCTTTGTACGGCTACCGAGCTTGTATCGTCTATAATGGTAAGAACTTTTGAATGGTTACTTCTAACTTCTATAATTCTGCCGACAAGTCCCCCGGCACCTAGAACTACCATGTTTCTCTCAATTTCATAATTAGCACCTCTGTTTATCATAAAAGTGCTATGCCAATTACTCGGGTTTGATCCAACGACTCTTGCGCCTAATTTAGGGAAATCAGGATATCTCTGGCTGATTTTTAAAAGCTCGGTAAGGGCTATATTATCTTGTTCGACAAGCCTTAGCCGATCTATTTCAAGCCAAAGCAAGGCGGATTCTTCTCTTAGTCTTTCATTTTCATGTCCCATGCTGTTTATGTTTGTAAAAAAGCCTATCTGCCGTGAAAACCAAGAACTTACATCCGTGAACGCCTGCTGCACCGGAACAACGACATAACCTAAGCTGTTTTCAAAAAATGTCGGCTCGCTTTGATAAACGGCCGATATAATAAACAGCAATAGGCTGAAACCGACTAAAGACGTAATGAATATTTTTTTATATTTTTTTAAAAACTCCATCGGTCATTTACATCCTAAGCTTCTTTGTAGTGATTAGCACATCTTTATCTTTAAGCGAATTAATATGTTCCAAAACAAGCCCTGTGCCAAGTGCAACGCAGTCTAGAGGGTTTTCAGCAATGCTGACATGCATACCTGTTTCTTGAGATATAAGTTGGTCAAGCCCTTTAAGCAAAGCTCCTCCGCCTGTAAGCATAATACCTGCCTCCATAATGTCTGACGCAAGTTCCGGCGGTGTTTTTTCAAGGGTTGATTTTATTGCATCAATGATAGAGTTTACAGGCTCTAAAATAGCAATATTAACTTCATATGACGAAAGTTCAATCGTTTTTGGAAGCCCTGTTATTAAGTCTCGTCCTCTTACGCCCATAGTAACGGTTTTAGGCGCATCAAAAACACAGCCTATGTTAAGCTTAATATCTTCGGCACTTCTTTCGCCTATTGCAAGGTTAAATTCTTTTTTGACATAATTCACAATATGCTCGTCCAATTCATCGCCGGCTACTCTTAAAGATTTGCTTGTGACTATTCCGCCGAGTGATATAACTGCAACTTCGCTTGTCCCGCCGCCGATGTCAACAACCATACTGCCTGTCGGATCTTCAATAGGTAGTCCGGATCCAATAGCCGCCGCCATAGGCTCTTCGATTAAATAGGCATCTCTTTCTTTTGCGCCGGCGGCTATTGTGGATTCCATAACCGCACGCTTTTCAACCTCTGTAACGCCCGAAGGCACACATACTACAACTCTTGGTCGTGCTCCCCAGTAGCTCTTATGTGCTTTTTTTATGAAATATCTAAGCATCGCCTGGGTTGTATCAAAATCTGCTATAACTCCGTCTTTCATAGGACGGATTGCTACTATCGTCCCCGGGGTTCGCCCTATCATCTGCTTTGCTTCGTTACCTACTGCAAGAATTTCATTGTTTATTGTATTTATAGCAACAACAGAAGGTTCGTTAATAACAATACCCTTAGTTTTGACATAGACCAACGTATTCGCTGTACCCAGATCTAATCCTATATCTTTTGAAAACATTAATTTTCCTCCCAATATTTTAAATGAAAAGTTAACGCACTAATGCTCTAGTGCTCTATATGTAACAGCTGTCACTGGCAAAGTATTGCCAATTATAACCAATTCTAGACATGCCTTTAGAGGCTGCTTGGTGCTTTTTTTCAAAAACACTTAACAGGCTCTTATGACCTAATATATCATAAAAGACATTCTTGCGCAAGCACAGCGCAAAAGCTGTCGAATGAGCATCATTATAATATCCGTTTATACACAAAAATTGAAATTGCAATTCCTATAAGGCTTGCCACATTTATTGTAAGCATAAATCCAAGCCGTACGACGATAATTCCTAAGTTTAATGTAAACGGCTCAAGAGTTCCAAAATCATAACCAAACCTAAGCCATTCAAGAACTGAAATACCTCCAAGATAATTGCCTATTGCACCACCAATGACTATTCCCGCCAAAAGACATAAAAACAGCACCCATGAATTTTTACTGCTTCGCATTAAAGCACCTCCGCATAATTCATTATTGATAACATATTACTAGAAACGCAAATCAAGTGTTAAATAGAATCACTGTCAAACCCACAGCACGTGAATCTAATTTGTAACGAATATGCCTAAGCCATGTCATTCCAGGCTTTGAGCATGTTTGCCCAAATTAGATTGACAGAAGCCCGCAATGACAAAGTTTTATTTTTTAACTCTTAATTGGCATTAGAACTCAAAAAACTCTATTAGCCATACATCCTCGGCATTCTTTATAAAATTTATTCTATGTGTAAAGCCGAATAGGCTTCTATGTTCAAAATATCCGGTTGTTTCTGTTAACGTTACAAATTCTCTATAATCAATATCTCCAAACTCTCTGTTTGCAAAATTTCTTCGAGTAGCTGCATCCATCATGGATAAAAGCATTTCGCCTGTTTCAATATACTGTTCTTTTGTTATCAAGCCCTCAGTTTTGGCAAGTAGGTTATAACTTACCGCAAGCTCTTCATTAAGTGCAAGCTGGATAAATATTTTCCCGATGGTTCTAGGCTCTTCGCCCGCCAAAACAGATATGTCCATGCTGTTTAAGAAAGTATGATATAGCTGTTCTTCATGCTCGCTAAGCCTAAATATCCAATTTCTTAAAGGCTGAGTCACAGTTTCTATTGGAATGATTTCTTCGTGATCATAATCTGATTTTATTTCAAATTCGATAACAGATTCCGGCTCAATTACGGAAACTTCTAAATTTTCTTGATTGGTTATCTCTTCAATCAATTCTTCTACTGCTTCTTCATATAAATATTCTTTATCTTGAATCGTTGGATGGGAAATATATATTGCGGCTCTAACAGCTTCAATAAAATATTCATCAATATCCTGTATATGATCAGATAATCCAAATATTTGCTCAAACGGATTATCATGCTCTGACTCATAAGGTACGGCATTAGTGCAAGCTGTAATCAAAAAAGTAGCGATTGCTGCTAGTGCTAATGTAAGAATTGATTTGACTTTTGGCATGTTTCCTCCGATTATCATGCACCTTGATAGGTTTTATAGTAATGATATAGGGATAATACCATTTTTTAGCTGCATTGTAAACTTTTTTCGCCTTATTTTTTACGATCAATGAGTGATAGATTAAATGGCAACTTGTCACAGTTAAGTCCATGCCTACATAGAATAAGACATGTTCCTGCTTAGGGGGGTGAATTTATGTGGTGGAATAATTGGGAAGGTTATGGTCCTTGGACTCATAATTGGTGGACATCAAACAACTTCATGTGGCGCAGATTTGGAGATGGATGGTGGAGATAAATATCAATAGGTAGAAAAGAGGCTGTTGTAAAACCTAATAAGTGGTTGGAGCAGCCTCTTTTTTTGACCTTTACCCTTGCAATACAATGTACAACACGGCTTTGAGTTGGAAATTTTTATTCCTGCCTTTGTCAAGAGCCCTTGCCTTACATTGGTAAGGCTGCGGTCTCTTTTCGTGGCAGGAATAAAAATTTCCGACTCAAAACTCTCCGACCTAAAGCCGCTAAAAATTCGTTTATTCGAAATTTGAGGTCGCAGG
>Ga0123352_10021056_pt1 | contig 10391 bp, 7 predicted proteins | sample TergutLab28metaG_FD_89700 | JGI IMG/M metagenome (GOLD analysis project Ga0123352, IMG submission 89700) | Labiotermes labralis P1 segment gut microbial communities from Petit-Saut dam, French Guiana - Lab288 P1 | ecosystem: Host-associated > Arthropoda: Insects > Digestive system > Gut ... | reverse complement strand
TGAGGTGGGTGGTTGGTTTTTGTGATGTTTGTTTCTCGAGGGTGGGTTTTTTTGTTTATTTCGTTTGGGATATGTGGGTGATCTTTGTCGGGGGGGGGGGGCGGACCCACAAGCACAATCAGCTGTCAGACATGTTGTGGTCTGCTGTTCGTGCTGTGGGTGTGCTGTTCTTCTTGATTTTAGTTTTCAGAAAGAAAAGAGACTGTGTGGTTGTATCCTGATTGTAAAGTGTCACTGCCAGAGTGCTTCAAATTGTACCACACAAAGCTAAACTATTTGTAAATACAGGAAATGTGTTTTGCACAGTTTTTTTTTCTGTAAATTTTCATTGTGGCTTCAATAATTTTTTTCTATGCTTCTACAGGAATAATGTGTTCATATTTATATTCAAATTAAAGTATGAATCTTTTTCTCTCAGAATATGGTAAGGATATTACAATATACCTATTATACTCATGATAGAATTTAAATATATGTGAAAACTGCCTGGGTTTCTGGACCCAACAAAACACCGAAGGGTTGGTACTCAAAGTGTTAAAGCGCTCTAAATTCAAACCACAAGAAGAGGAACACAATACCTTTTGCTCAAGCAATGCCCTTCGGACAGATACTCTGTCTTCCAGTTCTTTACGTTCTCTATTTCGTTGAGCTTCAGCCTGCATCTTGTTCTTGGATTGGTATGCCATCAGAATTTCCAATTCATAATGCAGCCGCTCCTTTAAGTGTTGACACTCAACTTCCTGTGACTCGTCCAATCGAATCTGTTTTATGATATAAATTTACACATACAGTGGTTAAAATAAAGACTACATAATGCTTGAGAATGGCAATGCTGACTATACAGTTCACTAAAACACACACACACACAAATCAGTTTTATTTCCTTTCATTTTCAATATGTTAACAATGTGGGGATTCCCAAATTGTTGGTTCAATACAGGACTTGAAAGTGACCTATTTGAGGTGAAGGTCATTACAGACAGTCACTGCAATCGCTCCTTCCACTACATATGCTTCTGGCAACCATTTTCATTATTATTACTATTATTTAATTAGAAAAGACTACAAAAGGTTCAAGAAAAGAAAGTACATTCAAAACCACTACAAATGTCCTACCACCTGTATTGAAAAGAGGCATAAAGGATGAGTGGTAACAAATTATATTTATGGTAGAGGTCTGCTTGGGCCAATATTTCAGTATTCTACCCCGCCTAATGGAACAGTTTCCCTTTATATTTGTCACCTATACCCAAATGAAGCCTGAATAAAACCCAATCTATTTACTATCTGGTCTGAGTCACATGCCATTAGTACACATATCTTGTAATGCATAAACTGTAAGTAATTCTTGAATGAATTGTTTAACAATTTTCTAAGACCATATAACATTTCTTTGATGTTTAAGAAACAGTATAGGTATCAAACATGATCAGTAGTTTTGCCTTGGACTGTTTCTGGGAGGATGCATTTACAAAAATTCCTAAGTACATTGCACCCAGATTTGTTTCCAGGTCCTGAATTAACCCAATTTCCCAAGCTCATCCTTTAAATACTAAACTAACCACATTACATGCAAATGTAGACAACTGTAACTCACTGGTCAATTTGCAACACATAAGTAACCTCACAGTTCTCTTTGGTACTTGCCAATTTTTTGAGTGCATCATGAACATGCAAGTACAAATAAAATTTGCTTTGTTAAAAAAAAAATGGTTTGAGAGAGCCCGATATACTGGTACCATCTGACCTGAACCTAAACCTGAACATCAACTATGCCACCAGGCCTGGGCCTGCCCCTCAGGTCAGACCTAGACCCAAACAGACCTCTAATTTATGTTATCAGATTGCTCACCGATTGTTTCTGAAGCATTTCAGCAATGCTCTGTTCATACTGGTCACCAAGAAGGGCAAGCTTCCTACGCTGTTCTTCCTTTAACTTCTTAATCACCACTTTCTGCTCATCCTTTGCTGTTGACTGTAGGATCTGTGCCTTCAGCGCTTTGTACTGGCGTGTCTGTATCTTACATGTCTCACGAAACTGTTTCCGAATTTGCATTTCCTTTTGCTGGAATATAAACACAGTTTTATCATCAGATTTCCAGAATCAGTTCACAGCTGATAATGAAGGTGAAATGCCTCTGGCCATATGAACATTACTTTTATATGACAGGGGCATGAGAACATCTACTGTACTACCTTTCTGCAAGATCTGAATTAATGATTCATGTGTGTGCATAAATAATTAAAAGGTAAAGCAATTCCATTACAAGCCTGGACAGGCCCTGAGTGTTCCAGGAGGCTGAGGCTCCCAGTTTTCAAGACAACTGGCACATGAAGGTGGTAAGGTTGTCAGCCCTACACACCTTTACCCCCCATAAAATATTCCTGGTACTCACTTCTTTCAGAGGCTTAATCAACCCCAGGATCACAGCGCAACCAGATGGATTATGTCAATGAAAACTCCAGTAACACCATCGGGAATCGAACCTGCGACCTTCCGGCTTGTAGCACAGTGCCTCAACCGACTGTGCCACCACGTGCCCCATAAATAATTAAAGGATATGCCTTATTCTAAGCCTCTCCGTAAGGGCCATCTGCATGTATCATTGATGTAAACAACAGAAAATTTACTCTGGTCAAAAGTCATCAGCACATGACAGCAAATTTGGAAACCACATGCCAATGGGTTCAATTCTCACAAGATGCATGGACAGTATGAGAATTTAATATTACTACTGGTTTTATTCAATTGTTATTTTCACATCTGTACTGTCTAGGTTGTCAATGGATAATGAATTACTGGAGCATAACAACCACAAGATTTTGAGAGTCAGGTCAGAAATTCCTTGCCTGCAAGCCATAACCTGTCACTGCATACCTCATGCATGTACAGTTCAGTAAGCATCTTATCAGTTTAACTGCAGGAACCACAGAACCATGTTGTGCCACATGTACAAGTAAAACAAAGATGTACAATACAGAATAAGCCTATCAACATTCATTCAAAGGAAATGATTATCATGTTGCAAGGTCACAAAGCTGTTTCTTAAAGATGTGGACCAATGAAAAATTAACCTTCTAATGCCCAACAGCATATATCACAATGTAAACAGGAAACTACTGAAGGTAATAATACACCATGAGAACATGACTGTATGATGCTCACAGGTTTGCCAACAAACCACACCTAGAAATCTGTTCTAAGTTACAATGATTACAACCATTATGTCACCTTGAGGCTCTTGGGCTGCTGCTTCAGTTCAAGGGCATGCTTCTTTCGCAGTTCTCGCTCTGAACGCTGCATGTAGTCCTGCTGGTTCTGCAGCTCAGTGCCATGCTGTCGCTGGATCTGTTCTTCACGTAACTGGTGTACTGCCTTTTGTTGACGGTACTCCAGTTCCTGAGTCTTCTCATGATGCCTTAGCAGCATTGAGTGTGCCTGCTCTAACTGCTGCTGTCGTTTGTTCAGTTCCTGCAACAGTGTGAAAAATCACGAGTATTACACACTCAACCTTGGTGAAATAAATCAGTCCACAAAAGATATTGAGGTTCTCACAGTAGTGCTGCTGAAGATTCAAGCAATGTCAACTAACAGTTACCAACATTCCAAAGAAACGAACCGCCTTCACCTCTGGGGTCCAGCAGTCTGCTGTGGAACATAAGTAACTATTGATCAGATGACATGGTATAACATCCAAGAAGGCTTGAACTCTCAAGTCAGCCCATGTCCCTTTGCTCCTCATTTCTTACTGGGCATTCTGAATCAATGTTATGAATAAAGCACATTTCATGCTTTTGTTGCACTACAGGACATACTCTCTATGAAATGAACATCCCTTACATGCCATGAATTATGTGGCAGTAACAAAACACTTTGTGAAAAAATAAAAATTACAGGTTTGAGATGAACAGGATCAGTCAGAAGCAAGACATGCATGACTAACAGGATGATGAAACAAATTAATACTTTTAATTATTTGGGATATAATATATCCTACATAGAAAAAAAGGATCATACTGCAAAAACTGTAAAGTTTGTCATATATCTAGAATTTACAATCAGATCTTGAAACCATCATTACCTTGTAGGCACATAAGAATACAAATTTAGAACATTTGTTAAGGCAGCATCTTACTGTGGCTAGGTATCAAGAACAAAATCTGATGTAGAAGAATTACACCTGGAAGGATGCGTTTTCTGAGAACTGTGGGATACACCCTTTTGGACCATTAATGAAATAGGAAAATTATGAGATCTAGACACTGCACAAGTAACAGAATTTAAAAAATTAAAAACAATGTAATGAATCTTAGAACCCCAACCAAAAGGAGAGTTTGTGAAGACTTCGGAAATGATGGACAGATTCTGATTTGTCATATCCCCAAAGGTCTCAATAGGCCTAATACTGGCAAAAATGATGACAACCACAATGGCATCAATGACGACAACAACATAACATAACATAACATTACAGGTTAACCTGATGATCACTGTACGTAAATACTGATTCTTACCTCCCGTAACAATTCCTGTTCCAGACTATGGAAAATGAGTAATTTTTTTCTACGGAACTTGCGAATTTCAAGATCAAGATATTCCTTTTGGCCCCGTATTAGCCGCTGCTCCTCTTGCGCTTCCAGCTGTTTCAGGTTGTCCTTCTGGCTTCTATCAACAGATGCAGATATCACAAAGTTAACAGTTACATCACTTATGACATAAAGTTCATACTGCACATGATTAGACAGAAAATACAGACTTATTTTAGAAATCAACCTCACTGAGTGCAGTTCCAAATGAAACCCATCAATATTACACTTCACAGGTGTAAAAACAAGTTAAATACAGTTTTGTATTGACAATGCCAGGTTATTTACTTTAAGTACTACTATTCCAAGCTTACTGTAATGTGGCATCCCGCTGCCTCTTAGGAGTTGATTCATCTAGGCTCAATTCCCGTTTCCACCTTTCTTTATTTGCTTTGTACTCCTTCTTCTTTTGCGTTTCAAAAGTCTTACGATCTTGCTCCTGTCGCCCACAGATTTCCTTCTGCAGCTTCTTCTCAGCAGTTAAGTTCTGCTTCAGCTACAATAAAAGAATACATCAATTTACCAGAGTGTCTTCAGTCCCAAAAATATCTGCAACAAATATGCAGGGTCAGCAAAGAGTCCCTGTGCACCTGGACAAGAATGATGCTGTACAATGGGGAAGTGGTGAAGTACCAATCATAAAATACTTTAGGTGGCATATGTGACCTCTGCCTACCAGGACCAACCCCTTCTAACTACACAGTCTCACCACAATAACGTAAACTCCTTCAATGTGACTTCCACTCTAACCTATTTCTACTTCCAATAAGTGCACAGGCACGTTTTGATCACCCTGTATAGGTCTTTGGATACATACGCATATTCCATTACACAAATTTAATTGCAGAAACCTTCTTTTTAATTACATGATCATTTGTAATTTTCCTTCAGCACTCTTCTTGTTTCTTCCACATGCCTACAATTGAATGGTAAAAAATGTGCAACAAACATCAAGTTATACATGCATGCATGCACATCTATTTCCAGTATAAAATCCTTGTGTAATGAATCTACTTGGAAGACCAAGAAGCTGAACCAATGACAATATTAGAACAAATTTCAGAGACAAAAACTCTAATTATGTGGTCTGAATTGCACCAATTCACAATACAATTCTAGACAGAGATTCCAATTTATCTGAAGCTTCAGATTTTGTTGTTCAAGACAGTTACTGAATGTCATAATAACATTTCTCAATTTCCTGCTAGTGGTAGATTTACAATGGCTGTAACATAAACAGGGCATGGCACAAAAGTTCCTCCATCTCATCAATCAACAGAAAGTACTGTACGGTATTTTAGGTATATCTATGGGTCGTGTGCAAGGACAATATTTAATACTAATGGCCACATATGGGAAGCTTCTTCCTGAAAAGTACTTATGAAGAGGAAACTGATGAACTGCTACTAAAAAACTTGATCCAACAACAGTGCCTACATAAATCACACTTCTAACTCATACTTTCTGGTACTAACTTGACCAAATCTATAGCATGTCAATCTTGCTTGGGGTTCAAAAACAGAAAAACTCCAGTAACACAAAATAGTAGCATTATTTTCTCATGTCAGTAAGACTTAGTGTATCATAATGAAGTGAGATGATGCCATTTAACCTATATACAAAAAACAAAGTTTTCTGGGACATATACAGCCCTACAAGATCCTCAGTTTATCCATCTCGTATCATTGGTCACTTGATGTTGGATATCTTATTGCGTGAAACTTGTGTGATTCACCAAGTCACCCATACCAATTTGTTGATGGATTTGTTACATTTGTGGGATAAAGGCATGAAGTAAGTATTTAGTCAAAGTGAGAATACCTCTGCAAAAAGCTTGTTTCTGTAAAACACATATTATAAATACCATTCCCACAAGCAGTATCATCACAAATTCAAACAAAGGTTTCACGTTGATATGCTACGCACATCCTGACACCAATTTTTTATCACCTGTCAAAGTATAAAAGAAGGCTGCCTTTTTCCAGCAAGAATACAAGGGCTCACACAGCAAATACCATATTAACCTGAATGCAAGATGACTCTAATCTAAGATGAACCTCCCAAAAAAAATATGCCTGCCTAAGGAAAATGTATTTATCCAAATCTAAGATGATTCCCCAAAATAAAATGTCTACCAAAAAAAGTATTTTACTATTAATTTCATACTCTTAATATGCAAAGCATGTCAAATTCTATCTACCTTTACCAATTAGTGTCACTGTCTCCATCTTCATAGTCGGTGTCTTCTTCTTCTTCCATACACTTACTCCTAACATCACTCCTCCACACTGTTATCCCACAACATATCATCATCAATCCCATCCATTGCATTGGATATATGGCACTTCTCAAAACTATACACAGTTACTTCTGGTGAGATATGCTGTCATGCCATTACGATCCACACTGACTAAACACATTTCTTGGTTTATATCCTACTTAAACCCATAATGATTCACAATTTTACCCACAGATGGTGTTAGTGATGTTACAAATCTAAATACAAGTATTCTGGAATGTTGAGTTGTGTCTGTGGTCTGATCACAGTGAGTTCATGGTTCTTTTTATGATTTTTAATTTGTGGATTGGTCCAAATTCTATTTTTTAACCTTGTAGGAAATTTTTAATTTTTCAACAGCCACTTTCCTGCTATCACTCTTGGACTAGATCTATTCTCAGACGCATATTTTAACAAGTTAATGTATGTATTGTGCCCAGTGATTAAGAACAGCTCAATCTAAGGGGTCCACTAGGTTAAATGCTTCTTTGTTTGTAAAAAGAAACAGAGCGGAATCCAAAACATCATGCTTCTTTGAGAAATTATATGATGGGTAAGTCTCCAAAAAGAAGACTGTGTCAGTTAACTTGTCTTTTTTGGCTTTATTGACCCCTGAAGATAGGACTGATAGGCTGTCCTGAACGTCAGTAATTACCACTCAACGCTGCACAAAATCTCAGAAGAGTGGGGAACGAACATGACGATTTGGCAGTGCAGGCCTTGGTTTGGCTCTGTATTGTACAGTTCAGAGTGATCTGGTTCAGCATGCCATTTGTGATTTTAAGACAACCTCACATATTCAAGTGCCAATTTTAAGGAAAAAAAACTTATGATTTGTATTCGAGTAAATACGTTAATTATATGTGTTGTACGGAGAGTTTTTTCTTCATGACAGAATTAGCATGGGATTGTGGCCTCAATTGCCTGATAAGAATGCAAGTCATTTTTATTTCCTGGATATGATGAAGAGTGAAGTGTACAGTAATGAACCTTACAAGGAAGATGATAAGAAAACATTAATTTAGGGGAACCATTTCCAGCATATTCTTTAAATATGGTGACTAGAAAAAGAATACTAACTGCAATATATTGAAATAAAACACACGGTTCCCAACTCATGAAAATTTAAATACCAGGGGGGGGGGGGGTAATGCCCTGCTTGCCGCCATGCAAAATGGTCTGTTTGGTGACCAAAAATGGTCCTGTACATCACCATGTATATACATTTATTTTGTTTGAAATTTCTTGCTTCATTATTAGTTTGTACATAGACAGGTGTTTCATTACATATGTACTTGTAACACTTGCATAGCCATACAATATCACAAAATGGTTCTTTCTGTAACTTGCATTTGTTTTGGTTGTATATGGCATGTTTTGAAGGGGAGTGCCTTCAACTAATGTTATTCATATTACTTTCATTTCCTACTACTTCAAACAATATACTCTACATTAGAGGCAGACACTTGCTTACAGCAATTTATGAACAAAATATGAGCATGTGGAAGACCAACCTTCTTTTCAAGCTCCTGCTGATGTCTAATCTGCAGTTTCTCAAGCTCTTTGCTGAACTGTTGCAGTAGTGACTCATATTCCTTGTCCAGCAGCTGTTTATGATTCTCCATTTCTATCTTGCACCGCTCCTCCAGCTGCACATAAAATTAATATGTTTGCAACTAAATAATTACACACGATACATTGCAACAATTACAAGTCCAAATTTTTTTTCAGCACCACATTTTGGTGCCAAGGTCCCGCAAAAGATACCATATTGGTATTCATTATGAATAAGGAAGGCCAAAATCTTTCAATTGCTTAAAGCTACAAAATATTTGTTACAGTACATTGGGATAATGCAGTTAATATGGTGACTAGGCTACAGACTGAACAATCCAGACTCTGATCCCCAGCAAAGGCAAGAAGTTTTCTCTCTCCAAGCATCCAAGACTAGCCCTGATGCCTGCCCAGCCTCCTATGCAATGCATACTAGAGGTACTTCAGGAGCAGAGACAAGAATGCAGCTATACCTCTACTTCATTTACATGTTGCATGCACAGGGATTAACTTCACCATTTTACATTTCTCTATTACAGGGCACATGACAATGACAAGCTTTCTGGATTGCAGAGACGCAGCACCTGCCACACACACAGACACACTACAACTTGGAGCACACTGGGGAAAAAATGGTGTATTTTCCCTGCACCCTAGAAATACTACCGGTTTAGGCTTTCACTATCAGTTGAACTTTTATTAGTTGGGCACTAGGGGACTAATTTTTTAAAAGGACAAAATCAATAATTTTCTGTCTAATATGAGTATAATTGTATTCATCACCATTTTACAACAAGCTGTTTGGGAAGAAGAGAGTGGGACAGATGGACAGACATTTGGCTATTTTACACACACACACACACACAGGTAACAAATCTCTAAGATCACATTCATTGCACACACCTTGACCAGTGCTGCCTGATGCTCACGTCTCATCCTTTTGTAACCCGTCATCTGCTCATGCATCTCTTCTTGCATGTGCTCTTTCTGCTGTTTTGTCACAATTGATGTTGTACGGATGGTTGCGAAGTTATTGGCTCCATGATCCTGGATGGCATTTGAGTTACTGGCCTGCAAGATAAACATCGGTTCATCCGTACAGCCTCTTATGTCTGTACCCCAAAGTATACACACATGTACATGGACCCGAAAAGTTTTACGTGTGTGGTGGATATGCTAAATAATGCCACTCTGGAGGTACCAACATTTGGAACATTTTTCACCAACATTAACAGTAACTTTGCTGCACACATTGTTTTGTGCTGTTCATGAAAGTGCACATACCTATACTAATATTTGCATTCAAACATCGTCTCTCACATAAGGTCTTAAAAATATGAGGCACAAACTTCCAGTCAATTAATAATGACCCCCCAGTGTACACAAGGAGAGCTTTATGGCCAAACAGAAAAAGTTATATACCCCCAAAACAGCTACCTGCACCCACAATATCTTCAATTTTGTCTGGAATGATGCATGTAATACAAATCCAATGGAGGACCACCAACATCACTGTCATCACCACTATCACCAATCCTATTGCTGCTGTTATTTTGGCATAAGTTTGTACTCAGGTACAGACTGTGTGTATTATGCTAAATTTGTTGGTGATACGATATATACCATTTTACAGTCCTCATGCTGTTAGGTCATATGACTCACAAACAGCATCTCAAACAGAATTTGCTGTTAAGTTCATATACTCTTTACCCCCAACAAATTTCACACACATGACTTCAAGGTGCATCCAGCAGGCTGACAGATATATCATGATCAATAACCATATATAAATTTCAGAAGTCATGCTACCACCAATTCCAACTTACAAGCTTGTACATCATGTTGTTACTATAAATTACAGGAAATTAAACAGTATGCGAATGCAGTTGACCCCAAATTTTGTAAAATCACTCTGCTGGTCCAAACAGATGGATGAATATGCGCTCCTCCCCCCCCCCCCCCCCCACCCTCC
>Ga0123352_10021054_pt1 | contig 10392 bp, 9 predicted proteins | sample TergutLab28metaG_FD_89700 | JGI IMG/M metagenome (GOLD analysis project Ga0123352, IMG submission 89700) | Labiotermes labralis P1 segment gut microbial communities from Petit-Saut dam, French Guiana - Lab288 P1 | ecosystem: Host-associated > Arthropoda: Insects > Digestive system > Gut ... | reverse complement strand
GATCATCTGATGGTCAGTGAACAGCAGAGTGATCTGGAGATCATCTGATGGTCAGTAAAGAGCAGAGTGATCTGGAGATCATCTGATGGTCAGTAAAGAGCAGTGTGATCTGGAGATCATCTGATGGTCAGTGAACAGCAGTGATCTGGAGATCATCTGATGGTCAGTAAACAGCAGTGATCTGGAGATCATCTGATGGTCAGTGAACAGCATAGTGATCTGGAGATCATCTGATGGTCAGTAAAGAGCAGAGTTATCTGGAAATCATCTGATGGTCAGTAAAGAGCAGAGTGAGCTGAAGATCATCTGATGGTCAGTAAACAGCAGAGTGATCTGGAGATCATATGATGGTCAGTAAACAGCAGAGTGATCTGGAGATCATCTGATGGTCACTAAACAGCAGAGTGATCTGGAGATCATCTGATGGTCAGTAAAGAGCAGAGTGATCTGGAGGTCTTCTGATGGTCAGTGAACAGCAGTGATCTGGAGATCATCTGATGGTCAGTAAACAGCAGTGATCTGGAGATCATCTGATGGTCAGTAAACAGCAGAGTGATCTGGAGATCATCTGATTGTCAGTAAACAGCAGAGTGATCTGGAGATCATCTGATGATCAGTAAACAGCAGAGTGATCTGGAGATCATCTGATGGTCAGTGAACAGCAGAGTGATCTGCTCATACACACAGAAGAGACTTACATATGTGAGCCTTGTTGTGAGAAGTGCTGCATAAGTTCCTGGCTGATTACATCTACATCTTGTGATGTTGGTACCAACTGTTAGTGCCATGCAAGCATCAAAATCCCAGGAGTGCTCTGAAGCAGCAACATACGTCACCCCACATGACACATTCCACTCATCCCTATTGTAATTCTTCTCTATGTGTTCAAAGTCAATGTCCACATGGAAGATACCCTGGCTCGGAACAAACCTCCGTCCGTCTCTTCCAAGCTCAACAGTAACCACTCTAGAGTTGATCTCAAATTCCATTTCATTACCATCCCTAAGAGTAATTACAGAATAAATTGAAAATAGCATTATTTATAGTACAGGTATTGCTATTTGCCAAGTCAACTGCACAGTCATCATGAAGAAAAATTTGATATCTAAAACACAACAGTTATACACCCTGGTAGTAATTGTAAAGCCGTCAGTAACACTTCCCTTGTGAGGCTAGCTAGCATAATAAATATCAGTGGTATAAGGGAAAGAATTTTGATAACTGGGGAACATCTCTAGAAGCTGTATGTGAAATACAAGCAGTTTGTAAAGCTGAGACATAAAATTTTCATATCAACACCATATTATTTTTGTAACTGTTGATGTACAAACAATATTTCACACACAGTGTACTCATGTATTCATAACTATCTCCATATTACATGTCACATGCACATTTCGAATGGTTTGTTAAGAACTTTTGTCAAATTGAAAGCTAAGGAAAATCATCATATAACTGCCATTTTATTATTTTACAGTCCACAAAAATATTAACTGAACAAAATTTGCATATTTTTCCTAGAACTACTACCGTACATCCCTTCTGGAGTTAAAACTAAAAGGCTGTAGTGCCTCTGCCACCTCATAAGTTTGTAAGTCTGCTGTTTTGTTATTTCTGATTGTAACATTATGAAGATAAAGCTGTCCGGTTCATACCATGAAGGCATTCACAGAGAGTTTAAGTATAGCTATGCATATTCTTTACCTCAGCGCTTCCTGGCAGCGAGGGGTCAACACAACTCCCCTACATGGTAAAAAAAACCCCCGGTACCCCCTAAAGAGGAGATTGGGTGGGCACCAGAGCTGGTCCGGACATTTTCAAGAATAGGAAAATCGCTGGCCCCTTTGAGAATGTGAAACCCATACTGTCCAGACCATAGGCAAGTAAAAAGGTAAGTTGTTGGGAATTTGGGGTTTCTGTAATGGTATTACAATCATACCACACTTTGTGGTAACTGGTCGCCTGGCTGCAAGTTTAAAGTGGGGTGACACACACACACACACACACTCACACATGCTCTCTTTCTGTCTCACATGCACCCACATGTGCAAAACACACAGTTTACAGCAAGAAAAGCGGGTTAATAATATAGCAAAAACAATTTTAAAAATGAAATACTAACTCTTCATAGAAAAATGTTATTTGACCTTTTGTACTTATTTTCAAAAGTACAGTTCAATTCAGTTCTCAAAATGAGGGGGGAGGGGGGGGGAGTAGGGAATACATCATATGAAAACAGAACTCAAATACACAAGTAACTGATTAAAAGGTTATGTGCTACACTGAACTCAAGAAGAGAGTTGAAATAAATATATTTGTTCAAAAAAACAAACAAATGTCATTATCTGATGAGGTGGCAAATACTAGGCATGCCAGTAATGCTTGGGAAGTATTTGCACTTCCTTATATATTTGGTAGTGTGGATGGAAAAGCTAAAGGGAAATGATCCTGCAGGTTCAAGTCTGGGCTACACGTCTACTGACAGTATAGTTATTGCTATGTACCCCCAATAGATGTACTAAAAACGGCACAATTCTCAAAATTAACAGTCTTAGAACAGTTTAATGCTGCAAAGTGTATCATAATTACACACTATTCAAACTGACACTGCTTTTCCTATATATGAGCTTACCTTAGTTTAGCAACGTATCTCAATGGCAGGAATTCTGTGAGATCCCTATAAACAATTACTGCTATACTACATGTTCCATTTCCAAAAGCATCTGAACTAGGACCTTCTATGTTGACATCAAGCTGATTTGATAACCAACTGAAATGAAACATAACAGTTCATTTAAAGTAGAGGTCACTGTGCTTAGACTGTGCTGTACTGCCCCAGGTTGGGCTAACACATGGAAACTGCATGGTGATATGTGCATAGTGGACTGCAAAAATCTGTGTACGATACTGTGCTGAGATATAAGATTATTTAGCGAGGTTCAGATAAATTTTTTATGTGCTGAAACATTAGGCAACTGTTAAGATTTTAATGTTCTGTGTATTAACGATGAAAGACTACAGACACTTTACACCATTTCTGGGTGGTGGTTGTGTAATTTTATCAGACTGTCAATTACCAGGATTATATAACACCAGGAACAGCTGAGTGAATGAGGAGGGAGTATCATATCATATATTATTTATTTTCCTTCCATAGTGATAGAACCATTCTGTCAGTTCAAAACCGCAGTACTCATGAAAACCTAATCTAACAAGCATAACATAACCTCACCTAAATTAATTTAACCTTATAATGTGTGTGGTGGTGTGTGTGTGTATGTGTGTGTGTGTGGTATGTGTATGTGTGGTGTGTGGTGTGTGTGTGTAAAATCAGTATATAAATAAATGCAAATAGGTAAACAAGTAACTAAATGGATACCTGCATAAATACATGAGTAAATAAGTACATTCAGAAATATGAAATTGACTAAATAATTAAAGAGAGATAATAAATAAATGTATACACATAAATAAGCACAGGAACACATAAATGTGCATAAATAAATAATATGAAGCAAACAGATGAATTAATAAATACACAAACAACATATTTGGATAATACTTAAAATCCAGAGGCACATTAATTTGTAGATACTGCTGAGGCATGCATACGGCAAGAGAAATTTGGTTTGTGAAAGTGGCCATTTGAGGCACTGGAATAGTGTAGCGGGTAGTAAGATGTTGCCTTCGTATAGCGGCATAACAGACAGTAAGGTGATGGAACTGGTTTTATGGTGAGCAAGCGTCAGAGTGTGACACGTGTTACAGTACAGTAGAAACCTGAGTATGGTGCGCAGGCTTCAGAGTTAAAGACACTGTGTGTTCCAGATATAATAACATTAACATAAAATACCATGTAAAATGTCCAAGTGGTGGCTATGAATTTGACACATCTCTATCTGACAGTACCAGAATTTCAGAGTTCCAATGAAGTCACTACATACCTTGATGCGTTCAAGTGCAATTTGTATAAGGCATTTTCCAGTTGTGCTATATGTAAAGACAATGAGCTGAGATTTACATGAGCATAGTTGTTATTTGCTGTCAGAAGTGATCCCCAAAGCAGTGCTTCAGTTTTCACCAGCTCTTGAAGTAGGATGACTTTCTGTACAAATTAAGGATTAAGACATCAGATACAACAGAGTTTACCAGTGTGTGGTTACAAAAATTACCAAATTTTTCATATATGCAAGGTGACACAACTGAAATTATTTTAAAACCATGGCTGATATTATTAATATGTATAACATAACATTGTTAATATATTTATAACTCTTCGTGAATACACATAAATATATATCACCTATGAACACATTATCATTATTTTTGTATGCTTGTGCACATCCCCCCCCCCTCCCACATACATGGAAGCAAAGACTCTGGAGACATACTGAAATATCATCTATGAGTTCCATTTTGTAAACTGCACTGTAAGGAGATTCTCTGCTCTGTTACAATACCCTGCAGGGTGCCTTCACTAAATGAACAGAAAAGAAGGGTAAACCCAACAAACAATTACTACAATATATGACATAATTCACACAGAATATTGATATCTGAATAAATACTATTGTTAAAAGACCATTTATCCCATAAAAATGCACTTTGGACAGCACAAAAAGACTGATATTGTGCTGAAATTGCTGAGATTTTATGCTATTCAACTGCAGGTGAGGTTCCAATGTGATGTGCACTCTTAAACTACAGGTTAGGATCCAATTTGAACTACAAGTTAGGATCCAGTTTTTACCTGCACTATTGAACTACAGGTTAGGATCTAATTTTCACCTACACTATTGAAGTACAGTTTAAGATCCAATTTGACCTACACTATTGAATTACAGGTTAGGATCCAATTTGACCTACACTATTGAACTACAGGTTAGGATCCAGTTTGACCTACACTACTGAACTACAGGTTAGGATCCAGTGTGACATACACTATTAAAATATAGGTTAGGATCCAATATCACATACCCCTGTATTTATGACTGAAAAATTCCTTTCTAAAAGGATGTTGATTATTTGATAGAAAATTTGTGCAGATGCCAGTAGTTCCTCATTTTCTCCTGTATGAGTCATGAACAGCAACACTTCCTGCAGAATATCCAGCACTGCCTCCCCTTCACCAGGGTACAGCAACATGTGCCGCAGGAGGTACTCATGGCAAGCTTTCAGCGTTGCATTGCTGGAAGTCTTTTGGTACCCCAGAACCAGAGTACGGAACTGAGAACACAAAATTTTAGACTTTATTGTACTTATGTGCAAATGACTAGTGTAGTTAAAAATTCAGTAGTAATAGAAGTGCACTGCTATTTTTTGTACCCAGCAACCTTTTCAATTTAAAAGTGATCACTATACACAGTCTATGTAATACAAAATTACTGAGTGGTAATATATATCATTAGGGTCAAATTAAAACAGATGAACAAATTCATTATTTAAATACAATTAATTTTAAGAAAAACCCACATGAAGATCAGGCACTTCTGCTGGTTCTTTGGAAATATCATCATTCTTTCTATTCAGTTCAAAGGGGCAACATGGTCCGATGACTCACATTGTTATGGATGCTTTCAACAGCCTCAGAGATGCAAGAAGAGAAGTCAGGAAGATCCCACTGTGTAAAGTAGGAATTACGCAGGTTGCATCGGCGTTTCACTGAACCCAAGTAGTGGACTGGACAGTCCTGAACTGCATCCAGATTTGGAGCAGTTTCAGGCCACTGAGTACCAAACATCCATTCTTCATGACACACTGGCACAGTAGAGCGATTCACAACTTCTACATATACACTCTTTACCTCATTTGCTACACGCCCATGTACTATGCAACTGTAGACTGCAGATTTCTGAAACAACACATACAAACAAAATTTTGGAATCTGGTAAAATAATAAATAAAAAAGATGTACCTCCACAAAATGTTTCATATACGAAACATGATATAAATGAAATTATGGTTTCCTCCACCTTCATGGATACTGGTCTCCAGTTTTCAAAACGTTGTCTGTTACAATTTGGCTAGGACATCATACCAGATATTTTTTACAAGAATTGTGTGACTTAGTCGACATTCTGGCATTTTATTCCCAGCAGGTGCAAGTGAGTGTTCTCAAACGTCCTGACCGCTTCTGAGGCCCACCCAGAATTGTACTCAGTGGTTACCTGGGTTCTTGTCTGGGGGAAGGGCAGTCATGGTGTGAAGCTAACCACTTACCTGCATCAACTGCTGGGGTTAGGAATGAGTGGAGCTATACCTCTACTCCTCCTGTATTCCTTCGTGGCATAGAAAGGGACTTCACCTGTACCTTACTCGTACAAGATTATAGTAATTATAGTATGTATTTTTTTATTTATTGCTAAGATTCTTCCAACACTATGTATATTATGTTAGACAGTATGTGTGTGACTATGTCTATATCCAGAGGATTGTATCCTAATTTGGATTTATAGAATGTAAATAAATTACATTACATAAGAAATTGCAAAGTTCACTTTTCTAAATGCTTAAGTTTACAAGGTAGGTTAGCTATAATTACAAATGAATAATTTTTTAATTGTGTATTTAAATTTGGCACACAATTCCACTTATACAGTTAGTAACTGCATCAGAAATTAGAAGTATATTCTTAGAGTTTCCTGTAATTGAAATGTTTGTAATTTTTAACATACATACACAGTCTATTCTCCATCTGCATAAGCAACTGTAGTTTGCTCCAGTAGTGTACAGGTTATTGCAATAGGATGTACAGATAAATATAAATTTTGCACATGAATATAAATTGATGTATTCCTGAACCCATAATTAGATCATTACTGATACATAAATCTGCTTTGAGTATAAGTGATGATCACAGTGACAGCACATGTAAAATACGAGTATAAACATTGTTAATTCTTACTTGTGCATTGAAGATCTTCAAAATGCTGCCTGCTGGGTGCAGATCTTCCCATACCTCCACCCCTGGAACCATGCGGAGGAGCACCTTATTCTTGGTCCAGTTGTACCCAAACTTCTCATGTCGCTGGTCATTTGGTGACATGCACTTTATACTTACGTTCCCTCCCTGAAGCAAGAATAACAAGCACTTTAATGTACTTGATTTTCCTCTAAGAAAAAATGAAGAGTCTTTGTTTGAGACCCACTGCTGACTAGATGATATAATAGACAGATACAGTGGGACATCAGTCTTAAGGCACAACTGACTTTCACTGACATAAGGTTAATAATAATAATAATAATAATAATAATAATAATAATAATAATAATACGTCAACATCAAGCCAATTAAATTACATATGGAGGAAACATTCAAAATCATGTAAAGTATCAACATTAATACATGAAGACAAATAACAACACAAGTCATCTTTACATACACATGAAGAGTGATGTCATGTACGACATATTTTTATGTTAAAACTAGTTATTTGTATCATGTTGCATGCCTTAAGAGCATGTGTACTGCTACCCAATCTGAGACTTCTGTATCTCCCTTGATATAGTGTTGTTGTGACTATGTTCATGTTCATGTTCTCTATATGTGCCCCAGTGGTGGACTGAAGTTTAAGACAAAACACAGTCATGTGACTCTTTGTTTTACACTGTTGAAGGATTTGTGAAAAAAAGTGTAATAAATCACTTTTAATGATAAAACAGACATGCGTGCGTGCGTGCGTGCGTGTATGTGTAAAATATTTTTAATCCTCTTGCCTCCATCTGCAATGATAACTTTACACAAAACTACTACCATGAGAATCCTTCACTGTACAAATAATAATGCCTACACATATAAAAACAGCAATAAACTTTTACAACTTTGGAAAATAGATCAGAAATGGTTTGAAACGTTTCAGATGTGGTGTTGGAGAGAATGGACACGATCAGTCCAACAAAACGCATGAATAATGAAGTAATACTCGGAGTCAAAGACGAAAGAAACCTGCTACATACAACAAACAGAAGGAAGGCTAACTGGATTGGTCACATCATGCACAGAAATAGCCTTCTGAAACATGTTATTGAAAGAGAAGGGACAAGACGACGAGGAATAAGACATAAGCAGCTACTGGATAACCCTAAAGAAAGAAGAAGATAATGGAATTTGAAAGGAGACGCATTAGATTGCACTCTCTGGGAAACTTGCTTTGGAAGAGGCTGTGGACCTGTTGCAAGACATCATGCAGCAGTAATCAATTTTTTTAAGCAAATCATGAGGCACAGAATAAAATTAACGCGACTTTATTATGCTAATACTGTTTTGTTACATCACGTTCCTGCTCTGAAGATGGAGGGATCAGGCTTCTCCGAAATATTGGTAACTGTCTACCAGACCTCCAAGTGTCACATCCCTGAAGATGGAATTCTCAATTTACTGCCGTGAAAACCTGAAAACCTCACTATAACAGGGAACTTCAAGACACAAATCGAGAAAGGTAAAGTCCTTTGGGAGGTGATTTACTGTTCTAATGGGAAATTACCTGATCCATGTGAGCACACCTTGCCACTTCACTGAACTTCAATGTCAACATTCAGGAAAAAATTCAAACAAATTCAGAAAAGTATATAACTTACTGTGCTAGTGTCAATATATACAGCAATTTACCATGCAGACCCACAAGTCCAACGCATTAAATGGCGTAACTGTCTGAACTTCTTTTACTCTACTGGTAAGTTTATGTCTGAAAACGACTTATAGTCTTATTACCTGCTATACATAATGGAGTCAGTTTAACATCTGAATATTTCATGTGAAACCCTTATTCTTTTGTATTGTACTGGTTATGTATATTTTGTATTTGTGTGGCATATTCCACATTCTGTGTTCGCTCTGACTTTTTGATACATGTGAAGTATAATAATAATGCTCTGTATGTGTGTCTGTGTATTGTACGTATATACGTAAGATTTCAAAGTAGGTGTGTACCCTCTCAACAGTGATGCTTTTCGGTATCACCTCCACCTCTGGCCGAATGAGGACTTCAAGACGCAGAGACTTGCACTGCTGCACATCCCAGTCCACAACTTGACAGGTATAAACTCCCTCATCAAGACGCGACGCTCGCTCAATGCCCAAGAGCGCCGTATACTGATCGTCCGAGTCCATTGGCAGCAGCTTTGTCCACATGTTCCTACAAAGCAATATGGCAGCTCATCATTCATAAAGCACATTACAGCGGGACTATTCACATCTTGTGCGATGAGGCACCATGTCGAGGGGAGATGTCTTCCGACGTTTCGAACGGTGACAGTGGATTCACCGCCCACACAGTGACACAGACGCACATTCTGGAAGGCTGGAAGCATCAGCAACGCCAGATATCATATTGAAAATGAGTTTAAAACGGCGAATAGTTACATGGATGGATGCCAAATGGTGAGACATGGACTTGGCGAAAGCTGGATATTGTGAGACAGACGTGGATATGTGACTGTCTTATGTGTACTGTAACACGATCAGACATACCACAACAGCAGAAATTAGGTGCAAGGTTTTTCATACACACGTATTTAGCATTTAGGATGTGACTCCAAGGTAGATGTCTCACAGCCCTTCACTAAGAGTCTCACAGACCGACACTAAGTGTCTCATAAACCCCGGACTGCACAAACAAGGCCCTACACGTCGCCATACGCTCTTTTCACTTGCAGTAGGTAACGTTTCTATACTCTTTTTTCTCTTCATTCACCTGTTTTATTGGAGATTAGTAGAGAGTAATACAGATGGCTAACAGAAAAACACAAGCATTACTGCTTTTGCAACTTTCCGTGTCATTCATACCAACATCAGGTTTGTACGAACGACACACAGACACAGACAGACAGACATCTGGCGTTTCGCACATCGCGCTGCACTCCATTCAAATGCTTGTACAAATCCTCCTTACGACGGCTAGACAGAATATTACTAGCCGCGACAGGGAACAAACTGTCGCTGTCAGTGTCACCGTCCATATCAGCTCTCGCCACGCCGTAGCTGTGGATGGCCAAATATCCATAACGCTGTCTATTTTATCACTTTACCATTCATCTGAACCAAACCTGTCAACATGCAGTAGCAAGCAGTCGGTTGGTCCGAAACAAAGCACACTGCGCGATGTGAAGATCGAAAGACACCCATAATTTATGTTGTCAACATTACTGCATGTTTGGGTGCTGCTGCACCGCGCCTCTGAAATTACTGCAAGGATAAGGCGAGGAATTGGGCAGATTTTAGACCAACAGCAAACTCCATTAAATCAACAGGATGTACAGTTAACAGACGTCAGGCCGTGCACCAATGCAGTGCCAGCAGTTCAGCACAAGCAAGTCGCTGCTTTCAGGTGCTCTTTATGAATTAAAATGCAACGCCTTATCAGGGGAGCTCCGTCCGTCCGTCCGTCCGTCCGT
>Ga0123352_10021053_pt1 | contig 10392 bp, 18 predicted proteins | sample TergutLab28metaG_FD_89700 | JGI IMG/M metagenome (GOLD analysis project Ga0123352, IMG submission 89700) | Labiotermes labralis P1 segment gut microbial communities from Petit-Saut dam, French Guiana - Lab288 P1 | ecosystem: Host-associated > Arthropoda: Insects > Digestive system > Gut ... | reverse complement strand
ACAGTTCCAGTCCCTGTACGGACATGTAGCAATGCAATATTACCGTACTGCAAACAGTTCCAGTCCCTGTACGGACATGTAGCAATGCAATTTTACCGTTTTGCAAACAGTTCCAGTCCCTGTTCGGACATGTAGCAATGCAATATTACCGTACTGCAAACAATTCCAGTCCCTGTACGGACATGTAGCAATGCAATTTTACCGTTTTGCAAATAGTTCCATTCCCTGTACGGACATGCAGCAATGCAATATTACCGTACTGCAAACAGTTCCTGTCCCTGTACGGACATGAAGGAATGCAATATTACCGTACTGCAAACAGTTCCAGTCCCTGTACGGACATGAAGCAATGCTATATTACCCCACTGCAAACAGTTCAAGTCCCTGTACAGACATGAAGCAATGCACTATTACCGTACTGCAAACTGTTACCTTCCATTTGCAAACATATTATTCTTCAATGTTCCCGTATTGGAAACAAATCTCCTCCTTGAACGAAAATATTACGATGCCATATTACAGTACTGCAGACATTCATAATCACTCTATAAGCACGTAACTTTGCAATGTTACTGTATTGCTAATATTTCTAGTCCGTTTAAACACAAAATCATTCCTATGTTACCGTACTGCAGACATTAACTTTCCCTGTACACACATGTATCGATTTAATGTTTCTGTACTGCATACAGTTTCAGATTCTGTATAAATCTGTAACGTTGCAATGTTACCCTACTCCAGACAATTTCAGTCCCGGTACAAATATGTAATTTTACACGTTACCGTACTGCATATATTTCCAGTCCATGGAGAATAATGTAACGTTGCAAAGTTACCGTGCTTCAGACAGTTTCGGACCCTGTAAAACATGTAAAATTCCATGTTTTCGTACTTCAAGCATTTCCATTCCCTGGACCAACATGTAACGATGCAATGTTCCCGTACTTCAAGCAGTTCAATTCCCTGGACAAACATTTAACGATGCAATGTTACCGTACTGCAGACAGATTGAGATCCTGTAAAGCATATAACAATTCAATGTTACCGTACTGCTGACAGTTCCGTTCCCTGTAAAAAATATTTGTTTGCAATATTACCTATAAAATTCCTAGAGGCAGTGTAGATTATTTATATATGGGTAAATAATCGTATAAACAAACAAATAACAAACTAACACACAAGCAGCAGTTACTGCAACGTCACACTTCTTTCCCACAACCATAACTGGTCTACATTATATCACCACTGTAAGTGTCTTCAGCTGTCGATGCCCCGTCAGATGCAACACAATTTTCTGTATCCAGTTCACAACATTACAACTGTGCTGTACCGCTATCACTATTGACAGCTCAGCACAGTGCAACTGTTATGAAAGTTGCGGTGCCGTGATTCATACAGCATAAAGTAATTCAAACATTGTGTGTAATTACAGTAACGGTGATATTTTGAGGCAACATAAATATATTGCTTTGGGACATAAATTTAATCAACAGAGGCATAATTTTACCGCATTCCAACATAAATAAAATTCCCATTCTCTTCAGATTATAATTTACCAGATCACACAACCCAATAGCCTCACAACAAAAGCTGTTCCCATCCCACTGTACATGTGACTTCCACAAATAACCGGACCGTTCGGTACAAACACGAGGTCTGATGAAATCTTTTAGTGGCCGGTAGCACAGATCGACACAGACTGTCATATATTGCGAAGGGAGTGGAGATTGATTTATTTAAGGCAGGATATAAAACTAATAATTGTCATTGGTTACTGTTTTTTTCTTATTTCCACATCCTGTCGCAATTCCAAAGCTCGCTATTGACTTTTCATTCCAACGTATCCTGCTCCAAATTAGTTATTTTTAATATGCAATACAGCCAGGTAAGGCTTCCTGCTCCCATTTGTTGTTTTGTATTACCATTGATCCTTAAAATATATCTCTCGCAATTCTCTACCTAATACACACTGTCAGAAATTGTTGATCAAGTGTTTCTAGCAGTCACTCCAGTTAGATTTACTGCAGTCAAAGACCGTTCCTCTATTCGGCACTGCCCATCTCCCTCACTACACCGTCAAAATTAACCATTTGCTACAATCCAATTGGCTGACAAAAACGCTTCGAGTCTTTTCACCGCCCACGATAACTCTATATAAAATCTCTTTAGGTGTTGCCGGTGTTCTGGAACCCGAAGTGTGGCGGAAGGAAACCCTTCTCACTAGCAGTAAGTTTTGAGATCGGATGTTAAATTCCTTAAAGGGCTGTAGGTGTGCATTCCCTCTATAATAATCACATTCTGTAACACAGTACAAAGGCTACATCAGGCTTCATAAAAGTGCCCAAACGTTAAACTGTCACACAGTCAGCTGTTGGAATGTCAGCAGCGGCAGCACAGCATCTGGCCGATGTGTTGCAGGCAGTGTTAAGCCGAGCGTTGGGTTAGTGTTTAGTTTGAAAATTTGGGGACGAGAGCTGTGTAGAGAAAATTTACCAAATTCCCACACAAAAGCACACGGTTATTCCTTATATTTTCCCCTAAATTTGAACACACCGTTAAGTGTGAACACACAGACAACATCACACACATACCCACAACAAACACACACATACATAAAATCATAAACAAACAAAACACACATAAAAAACAACACACCAAAACAAAAAAAAACGCCAAACACAAACACACACACCCAAACGAACAGAATCACACACACACGGCACACAACACCACACAAAAGCCAGACAAACAAAATACAAAAACACGAAAACTAAAGCATAACACACCAAACTCACATAAACATACACACAAAAACCACACACACACACACATAAAACACACAAACAACACACACACACATAACAACACACACAAAACACGAAACACACACACACACACAAAATCAAACACCCAATAAAACACATCCACTCATAAAAACAAATTAAACACAAACACACAACACACACACCGACACTCACATCGAAACACACACTCTCAAACCAATTCATACATACACCAATACACACAAACGCACACGGCACACACACCCACAAAAACACACACCCACAAACAAATACATATACACAAAACCGAACACACACACCACACTCTCACAAACCACACCCACACACACACACACATAAAAACTCACATATGCACACACAATACACAACAAAAAAAAACACACAAACCACACAAACAACAATACACACACAAAAAACACACAAAATTCAAAACACACATCAAACACACCCACAAAAACAAACCCACATAAACACCACACATAAACACAACACACATTGACACACACTTACACTTATTCACGCAGCAAAACACACACACAAACACACACACACCACCCACAAACACACATCCTCAATCACACACACACAGAAATACATAAGCACACACTCGGCAAACCAAACACACACACACCCTCAGACACACAAATAACACATGCATATAAACATACACACCACACACACAAACACAAGCACACCGCATACACACAAACCAGAAAAACAATCTCAAAACACACCCACACGTACACACACACATCATTCACACAGTGGCATATAACACAAAAGACCAAACACAAATACACACAAACACTACACACAGTCACACTGAGAGACACACACATTAAACACACAAAACCACACACACAAAAAACCCACACACACACCACACACACACACACACACACCATTCACACACACACACACTACACATATACACAAAAACACAAACACACAACTCACACACATAAATTACACACACACATACACACAACTAAACACACGAACACACACACCCGCACACCACATTAACCACACAAACACTATACACACATAGACATACACACCAAACACACACCGACAACAAATACACTCACGCCTCACACATTAAAAATATACACGCAAAAACCAACACGACTCTCCCAAATACCGCACACAAACAACACACCCACACACACACACATCCACACATAACAGACACACAACTCTCCCACACTCACACACACACAAACACTTTTAAAACTCCCAAACAGACACAACTAACACAACGCTCACAAACACAAACACACCACACACAAACCACATACCCACACACACAAAAACCACATTTCCACACACAAACACACACCCACACCGCATAAAAACTTCACTTCCACACACACACACAAACACACTCACACCAAACACAACATAAAAACCACACACAACACACGCACACACTCACAATACACATCACACACATTCACAGGTATCCAATCACACACACACACACACACAAACAAACGCACAAGCCCTCACACCAAACAAAAACACACACTTCATTCACACAAACACCACACCCACTCACACACACAATAAAAAAGCACACATTCACATCACACACTCACCCCCCCATATAAACCACACACACACCACACACCCACAAACACACACACCATAAACACATACACAATCCCACACACACACACACCCAAACACTTCCACACATACACACACACACTACCACACACACACACACAAACGCACACCACACAACCACACACACACATACACACACAACCACACACACCCATACACACACACCACACACACATACCACACACACAAACACCACAAACACATCATACTTAAAACACAAACCCAACCACACCCACACTGAAACACACGCAAAACACCAACACACACACCCGACACCCACGCATCTCAACCACACACACCACACCCACAAAAACACACACCACACACACACACATACACAAACACACTACAAACATACACACACCTCAACAAACACACCACGTGCATACACACATACTCACTCACACCACACACACGAAAACAAGTACACACACCCACACACATATAAACAAACACCACAGACATATACACACACCACCCACACAAACCGCACACACACACCACAACCACAATCACACTACACACATACACATACACACACAACAAACACAAACCAAACACATACTCACAACCCACAAATTAAACACACACACACATATAAAAACACTACACCCTCAAACACATACACACATGTACACATTCACACACACTCATATATATATACACACCACACACATATACACACCACCCACACACACCACCCCCTCAAACGACACACATACTCACAAACACAACAAACAAACCACACTCACACACATACACACACACACCACACACACAATTAAACACACACACATATATACACACGCACCACACAGATACACACACAAAACACCAACACACACCATACAAACAGCACCTACACTACACACATAAAGACACGCTCCACACACACTCAACCAAAACACACACACCCAAACACGCACACACATATAAACACACACCACACACACATCACACACACACCACACATTCACACACATACACACAACACATACCAAGAACACACACCCACACACACCACACTCACACATGCACATCACACACAGACACCTATACACAACAACACACCACACCCACACACACATACACAACAACAAACACACTCACACACACAAACACACACCACACAAACCCTATAAAAACAACCCACACATACACACACACACACACTACGAAACACACACACGCGCACACTCACAAAACTCAAACCCCCACACATCACACCCACACACACACACACACCACACACAACACACACAACAAAAACACACACACACACACACCACACTCACATATACACACACACCACAAACGTACACACACACAAAACTAAAACACCACAAACATTAACCCATTCACAAAAACACATACCACACACACACAAAGAACACACACACCCATACACTCACACGACACACACACACACACACCACACACATTCACCACACACACACAGCTAAACACAAACACTCACGCACACACACCAACCCCCTCACACATCACACACATCACACACATTCAAACACACACAAAAACACACCACACCCACACACACATTCACACACACCATACACTCACAACGAACACAAACACACCACACACATAAAACAAACACACTACACACACTTACGCACACACACTCACACTCACACACTCCCACACACACACACACACACACACACACGCTCTCTCACATTCCACACACACCCAAACACCACACCGACACACACAACACACACACACAACAAACCCACACACAGCACACACCACACACCCACATTCACGCACACACCACACACACACACACACATGCGGATGCACACACCACACACATACACACACACAACAAACTCACCACACCCACACACACATACACACTCACACCACACACACACATTCACACGCACAGACACATACCACACACACACACATATACACACACCACACACATACACACATACACACCACCCACACACACACCACACCCTCATGACACCAGTTAACACCATTCTGCCGCACAACTATATTTCGTCACTTTCCATCTACATTTTGTCACACCATTTGTCCCTCCCTCTAATTCAAATCATGTTCTATTCCTTTGTCAATTTTTTTTCAAAATTTTCTTTTCATGATAAAAACGATATTCGATTTATCTCCCCCTTTTTCCTTCTCCGTTAATGTTTTTTAATACTAAAACTACTTTTTTAGGGATTTGGAAACTAACTTCCTGATATAAATTCTGCCTGCAATTAACCCAAATCACCAATTGCCTTTCTGTTTCCCCACAGTTACACTTACAGTCTCTAAACAACTCAGAATTACTTTGTCTCCTTTAAATCAAATTTTATTCTATTACCGTCAGTTCATTAACTCTCATTTACTGTGAATGTTTCAATACAAGAAATGTCACCAACTCTACTCCATCTGGAACTGTCACCTTCTTGTCCTGTGTTTCTCTCCTGTCTGTCATTGCTATCAAAACGACTCTCCGTCTGTCAGATCACTCTCCGATATGTCTGTTTGTCACATCAAGTGTAGCTACACAATTCACTGCTAACCCAACTGTTCAATTCACGTTTCTACAAACAAAGTGCATGACTGTACTTACGGTTGGCTCCATCTCTCGCAGCTGCTATCTGCATTTTGGTGTGAGTGACTTTTTCGAATGACATGTGAATTTTTTTTTAACATTTTACGCCGACACGCCGAAAATTTTAAAATAAAATTGTTTCTTTCCTGGAGAATTTAGGACAATATTTCAGTCTAAATTTGGCCCCAGAAGTGGACGTACATTCGGTTTAGTTACTTCAGTAATTTTTTAATATTTCTGTCTCTGTTTTTCCTGTAATTAGTAGCAAAATTTTTCCATCGCGATTTATTCTTCCTATATTTTATTTCATCCCAATTCCTGCTTCCTTTCACTGTGGTCAAATGTACATTTTGTGTTCCAATCAGCACACAACGTTTGCCCTCACACAATGAAAATCTATTATTATTAAACAGCCTGAATATGGACCAAAACTTCATTAATAATACGGGTTGAATTCTGATTCACAAATTTCAGATGATGATTCGCAATTTTGTGAAGCAGTATCATCATATTCCTCCATGTGTTTACTCTCAGCACACACAAGCAGTATTACCACATTATTCTATCTGTTCACCCTCAGCACACACAAGCAGTATTACCACATTATTCTATCTGTTCACCCTCAGCTCACAAAAGCAATATCATCATATTTATCCATTTGTTCTCCCTCAGCAAACAAAAGCAATATCATCAAACATTTCGTTCTGTTCACCCTCAGCACACACAAGCACTAACATCACATTCCTCCATCCGTTCACGCTCAGCACACACAAGCAGTATCATTACATTCCTCTATCTGTTCACCCTCAAAACACAAAAGCAATATTGCCACATTATTCCATCTGTTCGCCCTCAGCACACACAAGATTTATCATCACATTCTTCCATCTGTTCACCATCAGCAAACATGAGCAGTAATATCACATTCATATATCTATTCACCCTCAACAAACACAAGCAGTATCATTACATTCCTCCATTTGTTCACCCTCAGCAAACACAATTATTTTCATCAAATTCCTCCATCTGGTCACCTTCACAAAACACAAGATTTATCATCACATTTCTCCATCTGTTCACTATCAGCACACACGAGATGTATCATCACATTCTTCCATCTGTTCACCATCAGCACACACAAGCCGTATCTTCATATTCCTCCAAATTTTCACCCTCAGCACACACAAGCAGGGTCATCATATTCTTCCATCTGTTCACACTCAGTACACACAAAGTGTATAACCTCATTCTTCCATCTGTTCACCCTTAACACAGAAAAGATTTATCATCACATTTATCCATCTGTTCACCCTCAGCACACACAAGCAGTATCATCATATTCTTCCATCTGTTCACCCTCAGTACACACAAGCTGTATCATCACATTCCTCCAACTTTTCAAACTCAGCACACACAAGCAGTATCATCACATTCCTCCATCTGTTCACTCCCAGCACATACAAGCACTATCATCATATTCCTCCATCTGTTCATCCCCAGCACACACTAGCAATAACGTTACATTCCACCATCTTTTCACCCTCAGCATACACAAACACAGGCTTTACATCAACTGAAATAGCACATTATATTCCTTTCGTAATGCCATCTCGTTTTTAGATCGTAATATTTAATAATCAGATTTACTTGGCTTTCATTTGAAGACTCATTGCAACAGAAATGGGGTGGGGGGAAAGAACAGAATTTGGTGAATGGAAGAACTTCAAATGGAAGTGAGTTTATTTATTTGGGCCGAAATATAAAAAATTATAGCAAGTAATTTCGTTTGGTAAAAGAAATTTTCACTATCTACATCGAGAATTTCTTCCGGGTTGCCGGATTTCTGAGTGACATTCTCATATTTTGTCATTTTAGGTTCAGTCCGTACTGCAGTCTAAAGCATCACAAATTGACCACTTTTCATTCCGATGATTTTTTTAGCCTACATATTTCTAAATTTCAGCAACCAATTCTACTAAATGTTAATCGCGCAATATAAATATTAGTTCCCAGTTTTTGTTCCTAATTATCGGAACTACCAAGAACTAGCCACACATGTCAGCTTTTATTTCTGATATGTTTCAAATTGCGCAGCCTAATTTTTTATAAATTCTCTCTGCATTTATTGACTTAATGTAACAATGTGGGGAGTTCTGAATTGATTTTCGATTTACTGAAATTAAATTACGGTATTTTATAGGACCGCACCCATCTGGTGCAACATTGGTCTCAGCTCACGGTCTGGAACACGTGATGTCCCTCAGCCAATCATAACGCCACAGCAATATTGATTATTGTGCTTTTAGTGGAGAGAGCTAGCACGTGGACAGCTGCTTCCAGTGACACTTGTCCGACAGTTTTCAAGCACAGAACACGTGTTTTGCCCTGCTGCAGTGTTGACCGCGAGACGCAGTGTTAAACCTAAGAAAGCTGCAAACAGGTAGGTGGTGTTTTGTTGTGGTTATCCACAGTTACAAATGGTTTTTCTGTAAATTGGGGACAAACTGTTTAAAATTTTATCCGTAGAGAAATAACTTATCTATGGCAGTCATCTGAACAAAGGGCCGAAATAATTGTTATGTAAAAGATTATTATTGAGCAGGTACGTATTATTAATTATAAATATTAGGTTGTTCAAAACAGTAATTTTTCCTGTTGATTTATTTGCGTGTGTAAAATGTTCGATGGGATTGAAGGATGAGGGTGTTTGAAAATACGTTGCTGTGGGGATATTTGAGTAAAAGAAGGAATAGGCAAATATGAGTGGAGAGAACTGTATAATGAGGAGATTAATGATCTGTACTGTTCACACAAATTTGTTCGGTTTTTAAAATTGAGAAGAGATATTTGGTGAATGAAGCGTGTGTGGTGACAGGAGATGCGTAAACAGGGATTTGGTATCGGTATAGGGGAGCAAATATGAGCAACCGTATTTCTTTCTCGGTTCATGTCTCTTTCGCATGTTACTAGCGATTGTTGTGAAGAGAATAATTGTTAGTGAAGTGTTGAGACAGTGTGATGTGTGTGAAGTGAGATGACGTTTCTGACAGCACCGCGCCAAGTCACAAATTCACAAATATTTAAGCTGGAATTTCCTATGAATAATTGGGTCCATAACAGAAATGTGAGTAAAATAACGTAAAATTTATAGTTTACTTATTAAATCCCTGCATTTAGACACTTAATATTTCAAATGAATATTTTAAACTGACGTATCTCCGATTTATTCCCAACAATAAGCAGATCATTTCATTATTTCATCACTTTCGGTTCACAATTTACAACCGTTTACACTGAAACACGCGCAACGATTTAAAGTGCTGTCTAAGAAACACGCCGTACCGTGGGCATGAAGACTGAATT
>Ga0123352_10021051_pt1 | contig 10393 bp, 6 predicted proteins | sample TergutLab28metaG_FD_89700 | JGI IMG/M metagenome (GOLD analysis project Ga0123352, IMG submission 89700) | Labiotermes labralis P1 segment gut microbial communities from Petit-Saut dam, French Guiana - Lab288 P1 | ecosystem: Host-associated > Arthropoda: Insects > Digestive system > Gut ... | reverse complement strand
ATTAATGTACCTATTAAAATTTAAGAGAAAATTGTATGTTCCTAGTTAAGGATAAATTTGTAATTTGTATGACAAATGCCACGCATACTGTGTACATATTGACCTGCTCTGTATCTACAAAGATTTACTAGAGGAGAATAAATACAATACAAACTATGTTGGTTCGAGTCCCACTACTGGCATGTGGCATGTTTCTTTATGTAGCCCAGGCAGCTGAACGCGTGCTAACAGTAGCCTTCGGAAACAAACTACGTTGATTCGAATCCTACTATCGGCATATTTCTTTATGTAGCCCAAGCAGTTGAACCCGTGCTAGGAGTAGCCTTCGGAATCAAACTATGTTGGTTCGAGTCCCACTATCAGCATATTTCTTTATGTAGCCCAGGCAGTTGAACGCGTGCTACCAGTAGCCTTCGGAACACACACCACTCACAAAGGACAGACATCCATGCCCCCGGTGGGATTCGAATCCACAATCTCAGCAGATGAGGGGCGATTAGCGATATTTTAATAACAGCTATTTTCTCTAATTGACTGTACCCAGTCCACTGATCAGTTTCTTTTCTTTACTGTGAAATAACACTTTTCTAGATTCAATATTTTTGTAATCCATAACCTATTTCACAACGTTTGGGACATCAGTTGGACTTTGACCACATTTTTTATAAGCTACTTTAGTTTCAACAAAGTTTTAAATAAATTACATTACATGTAATTACCAGGGATATTGGTGTAGGTCTATAGTTCAATGACAACCTTCTTAGGGAAACGAAATTTTTGACATGTGTTGCTGGTGAACGCTGAATCCGAACAAGATAAAATAGTGCTCGTTTTTATTTCTTTCTTGTAATTTATATTCCTATTTCTCTTGAGTCGATCCAGAATTTTTTATATCAAAGTAAGGAGTATATTATTGTAAATGAAATAATGTGTAGCACTTTCTAACGGTCTTGGTCATTTTGGTGGAAGATGGGAAACTAAAGTTTCCTTAACCCGCTTCAAATAATTTTCATCTGTATTTAGTTGTGGTAATCACCGCTCTTTTTCTTTGGCTAATAATTAAAAGTGAGCACTTCGAACAAGCCGACCTTCCGAACCAGCGTGTAAAATTATTCACCGCTGACCTACACTGTCGTTCTTCATAATACCCCTTGTCATACTAATTTGCTAACACGGAATGTTTACGTCGGTTAAAATTCATATTTCTTACAAATACACAACTTTATTCTTTGAACCAAGGCCAACTCATTTCGTATTTCTTCTCGTAGAGGATGTCCTCCTCACCACAATATCACTTATCGTGTATTTACAATAAATAATTCTAAATTTACAAAATCTTTAAAACCAGTCTTCTTGAAGACTTCTCGAACACCCCTTTCCTTTCAGGAAATTAGGTTTGTTCTTGCAAGGTGGGTAATAAATTTGTGGCTCCTGAAATGGCATTCTTCACGGCCTCAGAACAGTGAATTTTCTTTCCAGTTGCATAAAAACGAAAGCTATCAAGTTCAGTTTTTTAAGAACAGAGTTTACAACTTTACACGATAATTTCATGTACATTCGCTGATGCTTGGCATGTTGGCTTATTGTTCTCACTTCTATGTGGTTTCTTCTGTCGTGAGTGTTGCTGCAACAGCCAGTTTTGTTGTAATGGATATATTAAATTTCCACTTCACTATTATTCTTGATCAGAAAAAGGTATAATATTATTTGCACAATAACGGACGTTGCTGTGGGTATCAGGTCTGGGTTAATTTTCGAATTTGGAACTTCTTCAGGATGGAATAAAAATCCGCTACATAACGCATTCGAAGATACATTTCAGCACGCCCCGCAGACGCAGACGAAGAACTAACGATTTTTCCCCTAGCAAATGAAGCTCTTCCTTGCCCCACCACAGTATTATAAATTCAGAAGCAGTTACAAATGTAGCAGATAAATGTCCAGTAAAATTCTTCTTGAGAGATGATACGCTTCGAAATTTAAAAAAAAAAAAAATTCTGGATCACACACAACGACACATCACAGTCGGTAGGACTCCCTCTGGACGAGTGATCAGCTCGACGCAAAGACCTCTACCTGGCAAAACACCACACTCACAACAGACAAACAGCCATGCCCCCAGTGGGATTCGAACCCACAATCTCAGCAGGCGAGCGGCCGCAAACCTACGCGGCCACTGGGACCGGCTTGGAAGACTGGTGGCTACCGTAATTCCAGCTGGTAGAATGACTGACTAAATAACTAATTAATTAGCTCCATGAATCACAGTCTTTCTTGAAATGCTTATATGTATACTTCCTCAGCTAGTCAAAAAATTCGCCCCCAGTTTAAAGAAATTTTAAAATGGGGTATTTTACAAAAATCCGTCAAGAATATTCAAGTTTGGTTGAAGTAGGACAAAAGTTAAAAGGCACTTTACCTGACGACCTATGCACATTTTTTACTTCTTCGGTTACTTTACCACAATTGCTTTCTGTAGTAATTGATAGCAATATATAGTAGAGACATTCCCTGACGCAATTTCAAGTTACTCAGTTTTTAAAAAGTGCAATTAAATATTTACATGTTTCAAATGCGAACCGCACTTTTGTTTGCAGGGATAAAAATTGCAGTGAGACAAATGTGGTGATGATACTGGTCCCGGGAGGGGGCGGTGAGGGGTGATCATGCTGCGGGCGATCAGGTGTGTTGGAGTGTTGATTCCAACTTGGCGGCTTTTTACACACACACACACACACACATACATACACACACACATATATGCTCAGTTCTGATTAGCAAAAAATTCGATTAGCGCTGGACCTTTCGGAATATAACTGTTTCGTAAGTCAGGGAGTGTCTGTAAGCTACAATAATCTGGCGATCTACATGATACACAATTAATAACAATAATAACGCAAAATCTAAGTACTTAACATTTAGTGATTACATCTGGGAATGTGAAATATGATGTGTAGATTATGAGCATACTTTAAATTTGTGAAAGCTGCGTTGATTTTAAGCCAGCAATTACAAAATATTTCCATGGGATGCCGATGTTATGTTACCGATAAATATAATGCGGTCAAAACAACAGGGGCATGTAAATAATAGGTTCTGCACACAAATGTAACGACAAGTCCTAATCATTTTGATAATTTTCTGTAATAGTATGTGTAAAATTACCAACAAAAGACAATGAAAGAACAAAATGTGACCACAATGGCCTAAATGGTGTGAAAATCAGAGGAATAAACAAGAAACAGAAATACGAACGTCCTACTTGCGCAAAATGCGCACACCTTGGTTTAAATTCTTCGCTATAGGTTCATCATATTGGTACCCCTTACCCATGATACCTCTGATTCATGCGTGCAACCTACGCTAAATGATCTGTGCATCTGAGCGGTATTATTCTGTGATATTGGTAGACAGTGGTTAATGGCTGTGTGTATGGCGGAGGAAGCTGTGCATTCATGTGTTGCGCGAAAAGTGGTTAGTGACTTCGTCTGAGGATTTTATAGGCATGTTTTCGTCAGTATTGATAATATGAGATTTATGTCCATTATATTACAGCACGTTCAGTGACGGCTTTATAGGTAAGTTATAATTAATGCTAATTCGATTTTTTTTATTATAGTTCGGAAAAGAAAGGAAGCCAAGGATGCATCGCTGCCAGGCCCATATAGACCTCCGGGGTAGCCTGTATGGGATTCGTGGGCAACGACGTGCTGATCTTTTCAGTTTTCTCATGTCATTTGTTTTAGTGTGCCGTATACATACTCATTTGTCATACGCGGCTGGTATAATAGGCCCGTTAACGCCACAGTAAGCTTAATCTGTGCCTGTAAGTAACAAATATGTTAGAATAGGTCAGAAACCCTAATTAATGTCAATTTAAGGGTGTCCGAGGGTTATCCAGAAATTAAAGATACAAAACTGGTGGGAGGGGAAGAGATGTCATCACTGTGAAGGTTTTAGACCATCCCGCTAACATTTTGTTTTTGCATTTAAAGAAAGGTCTGGTCAGCCAGAAGTTTCACAATGATAAAGAGGTGAAAAAACGAAGTTACTGCTTGGTTACTTGTGCGAGCGGTGAAGTTCTGTGACACTGGAATACAAAAACTCAAACCTTGGCGAAACAAATGCCTTGACAAAAGTGGTGATTATGGTGAAAAATAGCTAAAGACATGTGTTAAAAGAGTTTTTTTACTCGATTTTGTTAACAAGTGTTTTTAAAAAATGTTACTTTCTGGATGTCGTACATGGTTGTGTTACATTCATTTGATTTGATGTTGAAATCATTCCAGCATTTATGCATAATTGGTGGGATGTACATATTGTTTTATGGGGGGGGGGCATCAGATTCTCTATTTCCAGAGTAATTCTGTATTACAATCTGCTTTGCTCCCAGGTTGATTTTGCTGCCAGACAGACCTGAAAGAACTGTAAATGTCAAAGAATAGTGATACGGACTTCGGTGAACTGACAACCGATGCTGATTTCACTTCAAGAATTAAGAACTTCCATGACACTATAAACAAAATTGGAGGACTTCTGCAAAATGTTTGTGAGAGAGATATTTATGAAAAACTTGACGTAGAAGATCGTGTAAAATATGATTTGTTTTTGTCATATTCTCTCAATTCCTTATTCTGGTTTTACCTACGTACTCAAGGTGTGGATCCTTCCAAACATGCTCTTAAATCTGAAATTGATAGGGTGAGAGAGTATTTTGCCAGGGCTAAGCAAGTTCATGATCGTAAAACCATTATGCCACGCATAAATACAGCTGCTGCTCAGAGATTTATTAGAAGTGGACTATGGCAACCAAAGTGCAATGATAACCAGAATACAGATGTAAGGGTTCAAGGACCACAGAGTGTGATTAAAGATGTAGAGATTATTGCTGAAGGGCAATAAAGTATTCATCTAAACAATGTGAAAAAATATTGTTCTTTAATTAAACTGCAGTTCCTGTATGGTTTATTTTATTGTTTTAACAGTCCTAAATTACAGTGAAAACTTGATTAGAACACTTTGAACATGTAAATGTAATTGAAGGATGCTGCTGAAGAGAGTAATTAGGAACATTCAATATTTCACCAAAATAAAAGCAGTATAATAGAATTCTGATTTTTCAGACTAATAGAGGGGAGAAGATGCACAAATCATTGAAAACATGAACAGTCACAAATACATCATATTTGGTGCAGTCTTGCAACTTAAACATTTACTTTTTTTAAAACACAAATGACTTTATTTTGAGAAACAGTTTGTAATGGTTGCCTGTTTTTTTTTAAACTCCTGAGACTCCTCCATATGCATATAATGTCACTTTATTATAACCCTCTGTGAAGCATGTAACATACATGAGGCAAGCATTGAAATTGGCCTCTGTAACATCACAGAGCATACATTCACAAGACACTACTTGCAGTGTAACCTGACTGCCTCTATTTGTGCCTCTGGTATTCTGTTTATATTGTTGGTCCATCACAAAAACATGTCATGCATCTATTGAGAATGACCTGAGCCAGTGGCCAGATATAACATAATCCACAAGTAGGGCCATGCCATGAAATTTTGTTTTTAAGCTGCATTGTCAAGGGGTGCAGGCTCGTGTCACTGCCACAGTTATCGTCATATTCTTTTTCTTCGTCTTCTTCACATGCATGAGAAAGAAGAGTCAGTATAATGCACAACACATGTATGAAGCTCAGAGCAGGTTTCCCTCAAATACTGTGTATGTGAAGTACATTTTGGCAGTGGAAAGTTTGCTTACAAACAAAGTTGCAGTACAGTTAAATTTCTTTAACTTAATAATATCAGATCAGAGGGCATTGCTGGTAAGTAAGGATCATCAGTTGTGACTGCTGGCAGCACTTCCCTGTGTCCATGGCACAACTGTACCCAGTAGGCAGGGACCACTTCTGTAGATGCTCACTGCTCCAAATGGGGCATTTATCAAGATTGAGAGCACTGAAATTGTCAGAACTTGTGATGCCAGTTCTAATTTCTTGGTGTCCACTGGGTACTCCTTGTGAGTAAGTCCAGGGTCAAGGGCAGCCTAAACACACAAGTGACATATAAGGAGAAAAGTGTGGTGACACATTTCAAATGACAGGCTGACTGAAATTGCAGCACCTTGTTGGTTATAGTATTTAATGCACAGGTACTTGGAGGAGTTTTGTTTTTAGTTGTAAATAAGTGGAAATTTATAGACAGGATAGATTAGATTGTCTGTGTCTGAGGTGTTAGGGTACCTGTTTTGGCAACAGAAGGCATGACTGACTGGGCAGACATTTTTCACTCAATTTTACTGGTACCAGAGCAATGATTTCTACTTGCAGCTATTGTGTAATTCAACCTTCCTAGCCTCTGTGAAACAGAGTGTGTTACTTCCAGTGACAGGTTAATGATCAACAGGGGAACTTTAGCTAAAGGGGCTTTGTCTTTGCTACATTCAGAATGGCTTACATTTTTCAGAGGTGAAAGCAGGGAAAAATGGGAACAAGTCTTAGGTCTGTATGACTGGTCTCAAACCCAAGAGCTTCTATAGTGAAGTCCTTGGATCACCACATTTATTCAGAAACATCTCTTACCAAACACATCATATACGTGCATATAAGAAATGTTTATCTTTTTTTTTTAAGTTTTCTATCCCAAAGTGTTATAACATACAAATACTATACGTCAGTCAATAACACAACTTTTATTTTATATACAACAGTATATATGTCAGGGTGACATGTTTCGACCTAGTCGGTCATCCTCAGGCCCTCCAAGAAAACAGATCCAAGAGTTGTTTAGTTTATCTGCATTGTGGGATCCCAAATGCTCACAAGTTTCAGTTACAAAAGTAAAAGTGTATAGGTTGTATAAGTTGAACTTGTTATATGGCAGTTTTAACCTACTCTTATCTGATATGGCAGTATACTAAAATCACTGTATAAAAGATAGTATAAAAGCTTTTGTTATTTTAGTTTCAAAATTTTCCAAGCAAGGTAGAATGTTAAAACGGTAGTACATTAAAAACCAACTGTCTATAAAATACCGCTTACTTTATAGTTTGCAACTATGAACTTTGTGGGGCATGTTTATTATTTGTCGACAGTGAAAGGAGTTGATGATCTTCTTCTTTGATAGCGTGGAGATAAGAAGGAAATTCACTTCACATGAGTTATTAACTATTTGATGGTAATGTCGCGTGTTCTTGCAGCCTAGTTGGCTAATGTCGAACTCTGTAACAATGAACGTGGGTCCAGTAAATTATACTAAGGTCCACAGCTCTTGTTGCAGAAATTGTAGAGCTCCTGCTTCCCATGCATATGCCATAGTAGGATCGCATTATTCCCGAGTTTATTTCGTGTCAGTGGGGTTATTATGGATTAGACATTTAGCTAATATGGGAAACAGGAAATTCAGACACAGTATGGACAGGGAAACACTTGTGATGTAAGAATGAGAAGAATATGGAAGGATAACATTAACTGTGAGTTGTAATAATAAGCCTGTCTTTTGGGTACAGTGGAAGGTCAAAGGCCCATATGTCTGACTACATAGTTGGTCCTTTCTAAGTTGGATTATTCTTTTGTCTGTTTGATAGGGTATGGCATCCATGTGTTGTGCCACTTCACTCCATCATGTGGAGTGTACACACTAGGGTCCTGCATACAGGGAGGAAATGTATGTCCTCCAGAGACCAGTGTGGCATGATGTATAACAGTCTGCAGCTATCATTCTTCTAAAACAATTTCCTGTGGGGGGGATATATATATATATATATATATAACTGAAAAATAAATTATACTTTGTTATTTAACATGTTAGGTTTCTACATATATTGCCACTGACTCATGAGAAATATGTTTTTGGCTGTTCATATTCATATATTTGTATTACTATTTATTTACCTTCTGTTAGATCTTTACAGATATGGAATCAATCACAATAATACATAAAAGTGTGCAGGGCATTTGTCATAACACAATTAACAAGTGGTAATATACGTAAGATAAGCAAGAAGGTAATGAATAATAAGAATAAGTTAAGTTATACACTATATAAGATTTTATGATTATTAAATTAAAATTAAGTAAAAAATAAAGAACCATGATCATTGGGATGTTGATTGATAAAATTCATCTAGACTATAGAACGTATGTTCTTTAAGGTAACTCTTTCGGGTGGATTTGAAACACTTGGCATCATTCTACAGAACTTTAATATTTGATGGTAAGTGATTATATATCTTACTTGCAGAATACAGTACTCCTTTCTGCGCGAATGTTAAATTTGTAGAAGGTAGATGTAAGTTATAGTTGAAACGTGTATTCATATCATGAATTTCAGAATTGGATAGAAATAGACCTCTATTCTTGCTAACAAAAGCAAGTAATGAGAAAATATAGTGAGATGGAAGTGAAAGTATTTGTAACTGTTTATATAGTTGACGGCATGAATCACGATTACCAGTATTTTTAATTATTCTTATTATCCTTTTTTTAATTTTAAAACTGCTTTTACTATGATGTGAATTACCCCCAAAATAATACCATATGACATGACTTAATGTACGTACGAAAAATAAATCGTTCTCAACATATCCGAAGAAATAATATGTTTTATTGCCCTAGTAGCATAACAAGCCTTATTCACTTTTGATGTTAATGCAGCAATGTGATCCTTCCATGACAATGTATTATTGATGATCAAACCCAAAAATTTAGTGCTATTGATATTAGTCTTTATTGAATAGAGAGCAATTTTTTTAATTTTTATTTCATTTTGTCTTTTAATCAAGAATTGCGTAAAGTTACAGTTCGGTGTTAAAAGATGACTCTGAAACCAGTTAGTTATTTCCGTCATTACTCCTCCGGATGGAGTTTTGAATGTAATTACAGTGAAATTATAATTTAGTGCCACTGTTTGTTACCAAAATTTGTGGCAATATATCTCTGTTCAGAGACGTTCATGGACATGAAGTGAATGTGGTGCTATATTGGGGTATGACTGCAGCACCAGTTTGGTTTAATAAATAATAAAAAATTAACTTCAGTATTTTCTGTGTCCATTATGACTATCCTCATCTCTGCTTGCTGAAATTTGTCCTCTCATTGTTGTATATGTGGGTGTATTGTTACAGTTTATTTTATTAACACAGAAGTTTAAGTGTTATGTTTATTTTGTGTGGAAAGCATTATATATAGTTACAGTTTTGAAATTCGTATGTAATGAAAAATATGTACTAGTGAATAACAAATTTGGGGAATGAACAACACTCGTTTGACATATACAAACAAAACTTTTTAAACTCAGTTTCTCCATGTATGTGTATCACTAGTAAACAAGGAATGATTTCACATACATTGAGTGATAAGAGTAAAGTTCTTCACCCCAGAGGAACACAGATAGTGAATAAAACATGGAAGAACCCCAATAGGAAAAACCAAACTAATTGAACCTATTATAAAAAAAAAACCAACAAGTGCATATACAAAAATGTAAATTTATTTTAATATAAACAGCATAGCTAGAATAAATTTACATTTTTATATATGCACTTGTTGGTTTTGTTTCTCATAATGAGTCATCAGTGCATGAAGATGAATCATTTAAAATTAATATTGCAACTATTTTCAGATAGAAATATTCTAGGATGTACCATATGTTATGTGACCTGCAATTTTGTCTCTTCTCATAAGTGAGCTGTATGCTTGTTTTTGGCTACGTGCACTGTTCATGATAGATGAATGAGTACTGTCTAAAGTCAGCATATGTGACTACCACCTCAGGTAGTATTCAGTTCTTATTTTATATTTTTTTGCTTGTAATGAACTTGCTGTTAAGTACTTTGTTAACAGCAGTCTTCTTCACCACCTTAGGATTACTTCACAGGCAACAACTTCCCCACAACCCAGTCATTCCGATGGAATGAATCCGTGGATACATCATCACGCAGCAAAAAATTAAACTCACAAGCTTGTGGTCCTAGTTCCATACATACTGGAGAAAATTTGCATCTGGTCGTGATTTAGAATAATTTGGTGGGCATCACAGTTTTCTGGCACTGGTTTTTATCATTCCAGGCAAATATCAGGATAGTGCCTTCATTAGACCATGACCAGTTGCTTGCACATCCTTTGCAATTTGCTGGTATCTATTATCCAATCATTTGATGCTGTTTAGTCCATGTTACTAACAAACTCCATGGAGCAGAGTCACTTGGACAGCTAATTTTTCTTCTGCTAGAAATTCCCTGCATTTTATGGAACCTGAAGTTTTATTACTGGCTCAAAATGCCCTGTTACTTGTCCTTATCATGAGCCGCGTGAATCCAGTCCATGCACCCACCCCCCCCCACCCCCCCCCGCACCACATCAACTCCCACCTTAACTCTCCACCCCACCTT
>Ga0123352_10021046_pt1 | contig 10394 bp, 11 predicted proteins | sample TergutLab28metaG_FD_89700 | JGI IMG/M metagenome (GOLD analysis project Ga0123352, IMG submission 89700) | Labiotermes labralis P1 segment gut microbial communities from Petit-Saut dam, French Guiana - Lab288 P1 | ecosystem: Host-associated > Arthropoda: Insects > Digestive system > Gut ... | reverse complement strand
TGTTGCGGCCGGCGGTGGCATTTTCGAAAATCAGCTTTAAGCACCGATAAATTCAAAATAAAGGTAATTTCACGAAGTTAACTTTACATTCGTACTTTAAATGTATCATGTATTATGCTGGTTCATTATTTTGTTCCGTTTATTGTCAGTAATCGTTACCTTCTATTCCGAGATCCAAACGGTCATATCTCCGTAACAGTCCAAAATCGGACACATGTTTATATGAACTTTTTTGATCACAAAGACCTAGGAAATCACCTCCTGCAGTTATGCCCGAAAGTCGTGAAACACCCTGTATATACACGTATATTCCCTATTGTACACGTAAAACCATCGAAATATTATTATATGGCGTAATTAGCTTAAAATATTTCGGTACAGACACTGTTCTCTTCAAGTCACAACTAATGTAATATATTTTGAATGAAATTTTATCACATTTATGCTACTGCAGAAGGGGTAGCCAGTGTTGTTACTTACCTGCAGTATGATAATAGCCACATAATATTCGTGATAGGAATCAAAATACGCATCGTAGTCATGGCTTGTCCCAAATCGTCCCTGTGTGTGTACTCATCGACGAATACACCAATAAATGTACTGAAACTACATGTAAGCGCTGTTACCATGTATACAGCGTAAATAATCGATATTTTTTTCATCTGAAACGGAATACCGGCCATTCTGAAGAGGAAAATCATGGAACCGAAACGACTTTCCGACAGTCCTTTTAGTTCGGATTTTTCTGTTTTCATGTTGAAATAATGTGCCACAATTTCATGTAACATAGAGTTTAAAATACTGTTCGTAGATATGGACAACTCAGGTTTGTTTTGTGTTTGCCACTTTCTCACTGCTCACTGTGCCTCTGAGTGTCAGGAGATTCTGCTTGACACTGAGCTGTTAACGTAGTGTTACTATTGTGTATGGTGAAAGAATGATCAATAATTTGTGAAATTGCATTATTAATGAGACACGAATGTTCGTAGTATTTTAGAATCGTTCATTTGTTTCTGGATAATTTTGGGCAACCACGGTACGGCGTAGGTTTGATCCATAATATATGAAAACTTCGTAGAAGGACGGAACTAGTTCACTGGTGCCACTTACTAAGTCAGAGTTTGGATAAATGTTACCGAATAAGAAGCAGATGTTTCATTCTGAATTTACGTAAATTCCGTGAATGCGAAAATACTGTGAAAGTAAAAGAATTCCCCCAGACACCACAATAAACTTTCATAAGTGCTAATGAAAATTACCCGTTATTCTTCTCCAAGTTCAGTGAAACTTGAATCTTCTCTAAAATATTTACGAAAGATCCACAAATATAAAATTTTGTGAAAATCCGTCCAATGGTTGGCGAGTTTTTTATGCGGCACACAGACCGACAGATAGATATGATGACAATAATAGTTAATTTTAGCAATTTTTCTTAAAAACCTAAAAGTTAGCAGTGTTACCACTCGGCCCAGTCCTCCTCCTCGAACTTGGCATTTTTTTGGTGAAAGAGTATTTTCGTGTTATTACGCAAGTGTCATTGCCTAATAATGACATTCGAAAGCCTCTTGTGTAAGAAAGACATTAAATGGACACATCGAGTTTTCAGATGGACGGGATGTGCTGATTATGTGTCACAGAATGTAAATGTTCTACAGAATGTGATATAATAGCAAATGCAATTGTGCATGTTTTGAGGTATGAGAAGTTTGTATTTGCTTGTTTGAAAGTGTTTATAGATATCGTGCAGGAGGTTTGAAATTTTGAGCAGCAGCACCCAATACCACTTATGATGTCACCCCAGATCGCAAAGGAATCAGAAATCCAAGATGTAGAAGCACATGGTTTGAAAGAGATGCTGCACCTACCTGACTGCCATGTGTGTTATGAGGAATGGCAGTGGGAATAGATATATATCGCTATGAGATGGGAGAGGCACTAGCATTATCAAGTCATAGACTGCACACAGTTCATTTTGTGAACTGCAATGGAGACACGCGACTACACTGTTAGGGACGTAATTACTGCAGTATGGTGAGTAGAAACGACGCTTTTGACTACGGGCTGCATTTGGAAGCGTAAACCACTCCAGCTTCACGCTCCGAAACACACATGTCTTCCTCGAGTTGCATGATACGGTGCAGAGAGCTGCCAACTCCACTCATCAAACCACACCGCACTCCTTTTCAGGTGCGTGTCTGAACGTCTGGATGGTTTTACTTCATAAGAGGTTATGCGCTGAAAAGTTAGGTTTATTACGGGCGACTGTTTCTACATATTATTTATTTACCTTATATAAAGGAACTCTGTTTCACCTAGTTGAATTTTATTGTTTGTTCTCGCACTTTTCACTTTTTTAACATATGGTTGTGAGTTTGGAGTTGGAAACCACATTGCGGATGAAAGAATTCGCCTAATGCATTGTCTGTACAGCCGTGTGAAAAGCGCACTGTAGCAGTCACCGTACATTTACATTAATATTTCCATTCAGTTCGCAACCTGTCAGTGTACACTGTGTGTAAGAGTTCTACATGTTGATGTGCCGGGAGAATAAAATAACTGAACTGATCTGAGAGAACAGCGACACATCATATAAAGAAGCTCCTTTTTCTCAGCTCTAAGAATTCAAAGTCTTAAAGACTACCAAAATTAAAATTTGCTGTAAGCAGTCGTGTAATATGTTGTGACGTTCTTACATCCGCATGCGTTATGACGTCGATAGAAACAGGTGTTGGTACAGAGCCAAGATATAAATCGTTGCAGACAGTTTGACAATTAACAGCTGACGCAGCACGAAAAGTGTGCAGGTGGCCTAGAATTAGCTTATGAAGGATACACATTTTTACATAAGTAGAAACTGCTGTAGCACGCATCGACACCTGCTATAGTGATACTGCGAAACGCCGTAATGGGTTTCGCCTTCATCTTCGCTGTACTAACAAACTGTTATCAGGGCTGGACACCGACATTCTTGTGCTCCTGCACGATCCAATAAAAACGACGTAGGCTAAAACCTTTAATGTTAGATCGTATGACAGTTACTGTCCGCTGCATTACCAGGAAGGCAATTGTCAGTTTGTTTGGTAACAGAGTTAGACTCACCAGTTTTTATATAGAGTCCCTCGATGTTAAATCGTCATGAAGTCTCTTCGACAGAAGCAGCGTAAAGTTGAGCTCTTCTCACTTCTGGTATATTAGGCTGCACTGACTGATATTTAGATTCCAACAGCCTGTAGGTGCTGTCTTGAAGGTTGGCATACAAAGAAGATGACGGGACCGAGAGTTCGTCCAAAAACGTTGGTAACTAACCACCAATAAAACTGCTGAACATCCCTGAATAATTATGTCCTTATTCACATTGTCACCGAACCCTGAAATCGCTTATTTTTAGGTTTGTTAGGATACCCGAAGGGGTGAAAGAAATAACGCGAAAGCTTTACTGACTGAATGCTCTGCAGAACATCCAGTGAATGCTGCTAATCTTGCGAAGTGCTGCAGTCAGATATTAACTGCTGTGGACAGTAAGGACGATGGATTGTTCAACACACAAAACTGCATATTGGTTCTGTCTGCTTGCAGGTTTACATTCTCGAGAAATCAAAACATTGCCATCATCGGTATTGTGAAAGAACTGAAAAAGGAACGAAAAAATAAACACAAAATTATATGAGTAAAGTAGCAACTTAACATAATGCAGCAGATCAAACATTCGAATTTATCCTTCAATTTGTTATGCTGTTCCGCTGCATATATTGCGTCCTAAAGAAAATAAAGTCAATCAACAGTCTGTAATATATAAAGGCATGTGAAACAGAATGTCGTATCTCACAGTGAAAATGGGACACAGAAATTTATGAAACGAACGAAACTTTCTGTGGCGAAGAAGTGGACAAACTTTGAGTAGTGAAAAGTTTGTTAAAGTTAACGCAATCCCTACAGCCCTGGATAGGCCCTGAGGGTTCCAGGAGTTTGAGTATCCCAGATTTCAAGACAATCGGCACATGAAGGTGGTTAGGTTGTCAGCCCTAACCACAGACCGCCTTTACCCCCCAGGAAATATTCATGGTACTCATTTCTGTTAAAGTGTGAGTCAATCCCAGGGACATAGTTGGGCCGGAAGGGTTATGTCAATGAAAATTTCCAACGACACCATCGGGAATCGAACCCGCGACCTTCCGGCTTTTAGCGCAGTTCCTCAACCAACTCGGCAGTACAATGTTAGTGATGTAAGATATTATTTTAATGTTTGTTTCGAACTTTGAATTCACAATTTCACACTTCGTTTCAAGTGAGTCAATTGCGTATATTGAAAGAGTATATGTGTGTTGATGGTTCTTATACACATCGATTCGGCACAAATTTATTTGTGACATTAGCTGCTGTGTTGATTGGACCAGTGTTGTGTTCTTGGATGCTGCTTGCTACCCTCATGTGGCCTTCCATGGTCCTATTGAGGGCCTTGACGGCTCCAGCATTTGCTATGCTACTTCAGTTTCCATAACGACGTACGACTTGAAATATGACGTAAATTTGGTTATGTCAGCGTAATTCAGCAAACATGAAAACTTGTGTTACAGTAAGCGCCATAACATTTACGTTACTGTAAACGTAACGACATGTTTGGCCAAATTTCTGTTGTGGAATTTGTCTGAATCACAAAGTAGTAATTAGCTGTTGGCTTTCCAAACAGCTGCACACCATACATAAAACGGAGTGCTGAAGGTGGATGTTATATTTCGCCAGGATCCTTATCAGAACTATGGGCTGGAAAAAGTACCTTTTGCCCCCCTTCCGATAATCCGACTTCTGGACCCTAAGTAGAATATCTCATCGTGTCTGTCTTTTTGTGAAACTGCAGGTCTAGTTTGGCGATTGGTATTCTGGGTATGTCAACATTATTTGCATCATTTACAAACACATTTAATTCCTAATAATATAGGAAATATTTTCGCTTTGCAGACGTTTCCTTAATTTGAACATAATTATATTCTGGAAGAAAGTTGTTTCGTTCTACAACCTTGTTGCGTCTATGTGCATTTCGTCACTCGGAGAAAAGTATGAAGCAAATCTTACTCCTCGTGTTATTGTAAATAACCATCTCCTATAAACACGAAGTTAAAAGTTACAAGGCAGCGATTTAAGTGTTTCCTGTAGTGAAGAATTTACACGACACAATTAGAGAGGAGGAATTTGATGCTCTGAGTACGAAATCCTTAAATTCTGTGTTTTGGTAAATTGTGGTATTTCAATAATTCACTTTCAAAATTTCTGTGTTTAAATATTTTAATCTTCCGTCGAATTTTAAGGACTACTGATGATATGAATTTAGCGTCTACATGCTCATTGTCTGTATTTAATGCAGATTTATGCGTTGAATATATTCTTGAACTATGTTCAAATTGTGGTTGTGAGTACAAATATCAAGTGTGACAAAGCGTTTCTTTTAATTAGCTTTGTTGTTACAAGAAGAAAACTCGAACACAGTGTATTACAAGTTTTCGGATATTCATATGATAATAATGAAATATCTTTTCAATTTAATTACAAAATTTGAAGTTCCTCTTTGACACGTTGACTCCAAATAAACCAAGTGAATTCTAGGAACCCTGTAGCCGTTTGTAATGCCTTTATTTACAAAACGAATCAATGCACATTTGATTGTTACGTCTGAATGCATTGATTCCCAAAGCTGTAGTGGTAAGAGCAAAGATGGAAATTAGTTTTAATTGTTACTGGAAAATGTCCTCTCGCAGGTCATTGTAGTCCCTGCAAGAAATAAAGTCGATGTCGTCGTTAGGGATAAAGTTACATGCCAATGGCGGAAGCAGATATCTTAAGACTCCTGATTGAAGGCGCCAAAATTTGCCGCTGCTTCAACACTCTACGTGTTCACACGCCACCAATATAACAAAACGCTTCCATATAAAAGTTCCATCGCCTGTTAAATGAGTATTGTATGGGCGTGGGCATTGTCGGAAGGAAAGCGAATTACCTTCATTGTCCGTCCGTCTGTACGCATGCATTAGCGCATCTCCCACTAGACAGGTTTCTTTGATAATTTTTTAGCGGAAACACAATCATAAATATAAAAAATTCGTAATTGTTTAAATTTGGGGAATAAATGAGGAAACTTTACATTTAACCTAAGTACATTTCCTTGTTTTCGACGACATTGATTATCATAAGATTTCTCTTTTCAAGGGAAGTGGTATCAAATGTGTCATGTTAGCCGAAGTTGTGTAAATATTTCTTTGTAAAAGCAGTCCCATTACAGGCCTGGACAGGCCCAGAGTGTTCCAGGTAGTTATGGCTCCAAGATTTCGTGACAACGGTACAGGATGGTGGTAGGTTGTCAGCGTTACGCACAGGCCGCCTTTACCCCCAGGAAATGTTCCTGGTACTCATTTCTGTTAGAAGCTGAGTCGACCCTAGGGACAGAGTGCGATCGGAAGAGTACTATGTCAATGGAAAATCCACTGACACCAGCTGGGATCGAACCAGCGACCTTCCAATTGGTAGCACAGCACCTTAACCGCTGTGCTACCGCGGTCCCCAACATTACTTGTACACGCCACAATGTCAGGTCATACACAAATTGTGTATCTTGTCCTCAGATTACAATGATTTGTAGTGTTATCCTTGAATATTCTTGTCAACACAAATTCACTTGAATGGTCGGTATAATTGTCATCAGATTATGGGACCTTCGATAATATATTGTGTAGTGGGAAGGCTGCAAAGTGAAACTAGACCATTAAATTGTCTCCACAACACTATTGTACTATTGTAGCTGCTGGCTATGCCAAAAGGAGGTTGAACATAACCATGTGTTGTTTTACTATTCCGCCGCTGATATTGCCTCGCAAAGAACATAAAATCTATAAGAGAACTTGTAATGTTTAAGTCAAGAAATGTTAATGTAGGTCATTTATATACATTTTCGGATTTTATGTGACGCATGAGTGAACAAATTAATGACAGCACACAGTGAGTAATGCAGTTTGTTTTATCGTGATAATCCCCAGTCCTGTAGTCAAGGTCGAAGGCGACTATTTCTGGCTTTGACAAGAATACTGCAATTAAATTTGTAATTATAGGATATACAATCGAATAGGTGCAAAGTATGAATTACTTTTTGAACGAAGTCATCCCGTTGTGTATTGATTCTATATATTCATTTTATTAATACATATTCCAGTCAACACAAATATATAATAAAAGCATAATTTAAAAGCGACGTGTTTCGACTTAAAAAGTCATCGTGGGGCTATGCTAAGTATCATGAAGTTCTTTACAATGAGGCTGCGCGCATTTGGGATCCCAGATGGCTAACAATTTGTGTTGTGATTCGTACCATATACATAATATGACATATCAATTATACTATTGTAATTATATTAGGGTCAAGAACGTGAAGTGTGTTATATCCTGGGGCCGTTGTTCAATGATAGGTCTTATTGTTGTTATGTCCGTTGTGGTTATATTGGTTCTCCTACTTTTTAGCTTTCCGGTGGATGGGTTGGGGTGGGGGTGGGGGTGGGGGTGTGCCTGCCCACTCGTTCTTTGTAGTCCGTTACTGCTTTCTGTTTTGGATCGGCTGCGACTTGTCTAATTCTGCAATTATGAAATCGGATCTTTTATGTTCTGTTGTAAGAGACTGAGTATAACGGCTTGCGTAAGCGTATAAATCTGTATTACTTACAGTTTTTTGTGAGACTGTTGACTGTTTCTTCGTGCAGTAGTGGGCGGGCTTCTGTCCCTGTCTAGCTGTCCCTTCTTGCGGGGTGAATGGCTTCCCACAACTTAGTTATTTCTACCTATTTGGCTGCGGTGGAGCTGCGCACATCCTGTAACGGTCTTCTTGTAATATGGTTTCAAATATTGCATTTTCTCTGACCGTTTGCCTATCATCGATTTGGTTACCGGCTTTAGTTTGTTTGTAAAAATGGAAACCGTCTAGTGTGTGCATTATTTTGTCTTTTTTGTTACGTGAATGACTTCAATTTTATCTCCGTATTTAATCAACTTGATGCACAAAATTTGTTTCACAATAAGTTTTATTTCATGCCTCTACATGTTTCGAGCACATGTGCTCATCATCAGGCGGTCAGAATTGCATTTCACAGCCTCTGGTATCATCACACTGAAACAAGCGAGTGGCCTAAAATTACTAAAATACAATTCTATAAATATGAGCAAATAGTAGTAAAGTTTATGTGTGAATTTTTCGGGTGTAATTACTGTGTATTACTTACTACAAACATGCTATGTCATGTAGAGGTTATGTTTGTCCAGTTATTAAACTTATTAGAAAGGTACTGCGTCTATTTACATTTATGTTTGCTTAGTCTATCTAGTCATACAATCGTATAAATTGCTGATTAGTTGGTGTATCTATAAGGTTATGTTTGTCCGGGTGTTAGAATTGTTAAAAATACGATGTTTACTTACATTACCTATCTAAAAAATGTTGTGTTTATCCAGTTATTAAGATTGTGCGGTGTCTATTTACTTTACATTAATTGTTGAATCTACAGAAAATGTAATTTGACTGTTTTTAAAACATGCTTAACCTATAGGTGGCCGTCTCGTGCATGGGTTGAGAGAGGACTGGTTGGAATGCGTGGGATTGTGGGTTAGGCATCAGGTGGGTTATGACATGTTTTTTTTAAAAATGATTTATTACACAGACAATACATACAAGTTGTACAAGGATTAATTACAAAATTGTTCCTGAAACCAATTCCAATATATATGTACGGTATGGAGCAAGTGGAAAGGGGGTTTTATAAATATAGATGTAAATGACGGCAGTGAAACAGGAACAGAAAAAACACTGCGACTTTTGGTAATCTAATTAAAGTAATATATGTTGCGTATGTTTATGTTTATTTTTTTTGTGTTAGTCAGGTCGGCGAGGGTAGAATACTGTGATAAGTGGGAGAATAGTTAGAGTAGAAGGTGCTTAGGTCGTTTGTGTATGTATTTCTTACACTGTCGATGTAGTTCAGCTAGAGAGTAATTTCCTACGGAGCGGCCGAGGGGGTTAGGGTGGGCAGGGCAACTGTCGAAAAGGTTAGCGGTGAAACGATGAATGAAGTCGTAGATAGGTGGGACGTTTAAGGTGTCATGACGACGTGGAATGGGGGTGCGCCTGGGGTAATTGCCAATAACGCGGATACATTTGGACTGTAGAATTTGCATTCGACGATAGTTGGAAGATGATGTGTTGCTCCAAACAGGGGCAGCGTATGTGAGTATAGAGCGGATACATAGTTTGTACAGAGTGATTTTATTGGGTATAGACAATGTTGAGTCGCGTGCGAGGAGGGGGAAAACTTGGAGGAAGATGCCGGTAGCCTTATGTATTACGGAGGTTAAATGTCTCGTAAACAGAAGTTTGGATTCGAGGAGGAGACCGAGATATCGGACTTGTGGGTTCCACGGAACTCTAGTATGTTGGAAGTTGGAAGGAGCTGGTGGAACAGGACGGCGTCGAGTGAATAAAATGGCTTCTGTTTTGTGAATATTGTCTTGAAGTTTCCATCTGGTGAAATAACGAAGCAATACGGACGTTGCATGGGTGAGCCAGTGGATTAGGGTATCAGTTTGCCAAGACTGAGCAAGAATGGCGGTGTCATCGACATATAACGCTAATTGCGTGTTAGGGGTTTGCGGCATGTCGGAGTTATAGAGTGCAAAGTTGGTTGTCGATAAAACCGCTCCTTGGGGTAGAACGGATGGGGTAGTTTTGGGGGACGAGGGCGTTTGGTGGGGATGAGCAGTGATGGAGCGTCCTTCCAGGAACGCTTTGAGTGTGAAAAGCAGATATGTCGGAAGTTTGAAAACAATAAATTTGTATAGGAGGCCATGTATCCAGACTGTGTCATAAACTTTTTCTAAATCTAGCAGGATCATACCTGTGTGCTTGTGGAGATTATAGCCGTTGGAGATGTAATCTGTGATTCGAGCCAGTTGGGAAACGGTGGAGTGCTTTTTGCGGAACCCGAATTGAACATGGTGAAGGAGGTGTTGTCGGTTGACAAAAGATGTCATTCGGACGGCTATGATGCGTTCGAATAATTTTCCGAGTGTGCTGAGAAGACTAATTGGTCTGTAGGAGTTAGGATCAGTGCCTGGTTTGTTGGGTTTAGGGATGGGACGACTTTGGCTCTCTTCCAGCAGGTTGGAAAGTATCCCAGCCGCAGTAGATGGTTAAAAAGATAAGTGAGATGGGTGAGGGTTTTGCGAGAGAGGTGACGTAACATCAGAGGGGTGATTACGCCTTTTCCTGGCGCTGACCGGAGTTTTAGGGAGAGTATTTTCCGTTTGACTTCATAAATGTTCGTGAGTTGTAGAGGGGAAGTATAAGGAATGGTACTGCGGAAGAATCTGGC
>Ga0123352_10021044_pt1 | contig 10395 bp, 6 predicted proteins | sample TergutLab28metaG_FD_89700 | JGI IMG/M metagenome (GOLD analysis project Ga0123352, IMG submission 89700) | Labiotermes labralis P1 segment gut microbial communities from Petit-Saut dam, French Guiana - Lab288 P1 | ecosystem: Host-associated > Arthropoda: Insects > Digestive system > Gut ... | reverse complement strand
GTGCCGCGGCGGCGTGGGGGGGGAAAGGGGTGTGGGGGGGGGGGGGGGGGGGGGGGGGGGGGGGGGGGGGGGGGGGGGGGGGGGGGGGGGGGGGGGGGGGGGGAGCTCTAGAACTCACTACAAAAATGAACCGAAGGCGAGGGCTAGTGCCCAAAATAGTAATTTTTATTGTAACACGCCTTCGTCACTTCGAACTTAGTTAGAAATTATCATCGGTAATACACCACTGAAGAGCATCCCCCCAGGAATTTAAATTTCTCTTATAACCGTTATCCGATAAAGAAGAATCCAGTTTACGTACGCGGTACGCATAAATGCCCATGAAGGAACATTACTGAATTGGTGCAGTCATGCACTCTGATAATGGATACATAATTAAATTCCGAGTTTCTTGCTTTGATGTATTTTGACGTACACGAAGAGTGAACAAAAGTTTGAACTTCTTTGTGCGTTCACAGACTTAATCTTATTGTTCTACGTGTTATCTACATTCATAGAAAACCACTTTTATTTCTTCGTTTTACTATCCCAAATACTAGAAATCTGCGCTGTGTTTCTCGCTGCTTTAGCGTTGTTACTGTCCCTCGTCCAGACACACTGGTGGTCGAAGTGAAGGATTAAAGACGAAGCCAAACATTTACATAAGTAGGCCTACACTGTCGCCCAAGGTAATAAGCTTCTGGTCGTCACAAGGCGTGGAAGTTTGCTTTTAGTCCTGGGTTGTATATTTGGTGGCGTTAAGGTGTTTAAACCTTCGCTTTCCCTGGAATATCATGCACAATTAACACAGATGTAGAGCACGGTCGTCCATCGCCGTGTGGGGAACTGAATATTCTGTCAGTATCGTGCTTTGATATGAGAGCTCTCTTTGTTAGTAGGCGTGTGAATGAATCTACCTATAGTTAGTTTATTGGTTATATGACGACGCTGTAGCTACTTCAGATGTTACTTAGCGTAGGCAATGACAGGGCAGGATGCGACCGAAATAATGCAGATGAAGTTCGGTTGATTTTTAGATAATTTAACTTTGCTCTTTCTACTTCAGAGGTTTTATCCTTGAATGCTGTGAGATTATCATCATCATCGTGAGAGCAGAGTATGATTTGAGAAGACACCGTCGTGGCCTATTGGCAGGTAGCCTATATCCAGCGATGTGCTGGGAGATATTGACAGAAGTAATGGTAGTGCTCCGCCCAGTTGACGTTTAAGCCGATTTAGATGCAAACTAATTTTAAAGGCGCCTGTTTGGAATCTCGACAGAGTTACCCGGTTATGCTGATGGAGTTTTTTTTTTAAATTCCAGCCAGTCCTGGACTAGTACATTGAATTGTCACATCTGCCACCTCTCAGATCCTTACCTGTTTAGCATTTTTTGATCATCTTCTTTTGTCATTCATCTGCCTACAATCTGGACACTAAAATCAGCCACAAACACTGCGTAATTCATACTTACATCTGTACAGGTATAGCCATTCCTAGCCATTTTCTTCAATTTATTTTTGGAATATTTAACGACTGTGCTTCATACATTGCGTCAAATGAGATGGGAAGATTATTACGAATTGTGAGTAGATAGATATTGACAGGAGACAGTCGCAACCTGTTTAAGGCGGGCAATCATGGAGATAATGAAAATGCAAATAAAATATGTCATTGAGGTATCCGAAAATTCGTTTGAGCTGCGACTTGAATAAAGATAATTTCGAAATTTTGTTTGTTTGTTTTTATCACGTTCTACCTTAATAACACCGTGTCCCATGCTTACATCTAGACTATATATAATTCTGTACCGGTTATAGTAACATTTGATATGGAGTTTTTACAGGACATGCATTATAAATTTGTGCTATTCACAGTACGCTCTTAATTGTTTGTTACATGCATGCTTGTATAGGCGCACTTCAGTTTGTAACTGTGTGTAACTGTTTTTACGGACTTAGTTGACTTCGTGCAGAGACAAGACTACTGGCTTGACGGGCAGCTTTCCGTTACTGCTACCTGCTGCTAGCAGCAGGTAGCAGTAATGGTCTGACAAATGCCTGACGCTGTATGTGCAGTTTTGAGCTGGTGATGATGGACGGACAAACCGTCTGAAACACGTAGAGCGTCTTACAGAAATAAATAATTCGAGAAAAGTCACATGTTGTTGGTTGTACTCTGAGAATATATTAGCGATGTACGGACCTATGAATGTTAAATCTACAATAAAGGATTATGTGTGACTGACTTCTTTTGTTTTAGAATTACGTGTATAATCCCCCGTACTTCTTCATAGGGTTGTTCTTGGTTAAGCGTGGGTAAAATTTTCTTATACCTTCTTTAAAGAAAGCCTGCATCTTTGAAGGAGTGTGGAAATTACGCTAATAATTACGGTAGGATGGTCAAACCAAGCAAATACATAGGATAGTCATTGGAATCTTGACACAAGGATATTCTTAAGACAGAAGTTCTTCTTTTCTATGTACACCTCAATTCTAACTCACGACTAACTAGTTTAAAATGTAAGAATGTTGAGTGTGACAAACTTATATTCTCTATTCTGATAAAAAAGAAAGGGTAAAAGATCTTAATCTTAATCATTTTCTGCCACACAGAATGAAGGGCGACTTTTGAAATTTGATGAGAGCCAAACAGGCCTTACTTGTGTGGGTACCTTTATGTCAGATGGATAAAGCATTTTTTAAATAGTGGTTTTGAAACTGAAGTATGAAAACATTAGTCGTAGGACAATTGGTGAACTAAAAAACACATTAGTCTTTGAAGATAGTTTGTCTGAAGTTCAAGTGGGATATTTCATCAGCAGTCGTTGCGCCACAGCTGAATCTTCTGCTCGTGCCTTCCCTGTCTGTACCGTTCCGTGGAGCAATTCTGAAGAGTTATTTCTTTCTGCTGAATCTAGTCGGTTTCCGGACGAGGCGAGAAGAATTGAGGAACGAGAGCTGTCAGAAGCAGCTGAGGCGTGTCAATTAACGCCCAGCGTGTCTTGTCATGAGGCGTCGCTAGAATACGAACGTAGTGACGAGGGTCGGGGGATTAAAGCGATTGACTCAGGACATTCAAGATATATTTCTTGTAATAACTGAGTAGCCCGGAGGAATTTTCCACTGAAGATGCTCTTGATAGTTTTAGAATGCGAATGGGATACACAAACGTATTCTCTGAGACGAAGGCAATTAAGACAGACAAGAACCGAACATTTTAACAAACTGAAAGCCACTACCCCTGGACTTTTCTTGAAAGACAGTTTATTTACAGATAAGTGCTTTAGAATGCATTAAACGTCCAGTGCGATGAAGCACAATAGACTGGGGCATTTACATATACAAGTATAATTACTTGTTTTCTGCAGGTAGTGTTCATAGGACTATGACGAATTTCCCGAAAAATGAGTCGGATATAGTTTGTTTCAGACTGTAATTACTTGGCGCTTGCAACCCCCTTCCTCTCCAATCTAACTTTTATTTCCATTGAATTTACCAGATGATTATAACGCCTTTCCGCCATCTGGTTTCATCCCCACTGCTCTGCTAACAGAAACTTCAGAAAAAAAAGAGGCACACTTTTTAAAATGAATTTTAAATTAATTCTTGTGAGTTGCTAGTCTGTGCTATTATCATCTGCTACTTGGTATGCCATATTTGGAAGTTGATTTAAAAGTTCCAAGTTATTCTTTTCGTACTTGAGATGAGACAATCCGCAAAGGTAGACGATTCATTTAATAAACGAATGGATTCTCCTACCCACTCTGCTTGCACCCTTAACTCTCATTTGAATTTCGCAATTAGAAATCCTAACTTTCTAATGTTCCAATTCATTGCGTTGTATAATTAAAACTCCTGTGGAACGCAGATGACAAAATATGTGGCTAATCTGTACGAAAGAACAATTTCGTATTGGATCTTCCGGCTGTGGGACGACTACAGTAATTCAACACAAGTGTCTCGCTGTGCGTTAAACTCCTGTGCTGCAGGTAATAGTGGTCTGTTGAGAATCATTTCGCAAAGTATTAAGACGAGTTCTTATCCACCAGCTTGTAGTTATGCGATCAGATAATGAAGGAAGATTTATTTACTCCACTGCACATATATAAAATTTACACATTAAAACATTAAAAACGCTCCGACATGTTTCGGCCCTAAGACCATCATCAGGGAGCTATATATTCCTTGCTAAAGTCACAACAGAAATAGTCACAGATTAATTTCGTTGTAATCTGTGACTATTTCTGTTGTGACTTTAGCAAGGAATATATAGCTCCCTGATGATGGTCTTAGGGCCGAAACATTTCGGAGCGTTTTTAATGTTTTAATGTGTAAATTTTATAAATTTTATATATGTTCAGTGGTTGGTGTAATAATTGAGTAACTCGACAACATGCACGGTGTAACAATAAAAAAAGATTTATTTCTTCGTCGTAGTGACATGATGCAGCCTGAGAATTGAAGTCTACTGGGTAACGGCACTGTTACATCTGTTGAGTAGTTTCCGCCGTTTCGAAAAACAGCTTTCCCATCATCCACCAACTTCACGCAGTCTAAGAATACACTAGTAAATTAAACAAAAGTAATTATAGTCTATACACAATTTTGTTTCAGCTACTAGTGTATTAAAATAACACAACAGGGCTACCTTGCCTAAAAACAGTCTAAGAAAGTGAAGATTTTACTTCCTTCGAATCGTCGACGACCCGCTGACAGCATCACTTCCCAGAATACCTGAATCCTCAGAAACGTCGCTGTGAGAACCCCAAATCTCGCAAGACAAGGCCTCCAAGATGGTTACTTTCGTTTCCGATGAGCCTGTTACTCCCATCTACAGAGCTGATTCCACTTATACCTTGAACGTGGAAGCAATTGATTCCTTATGACACTTACAACCACCTTTAGACGCCTAATGTCAACCATAGTGGTCGTACCGCACCGCTAACCTCTAAAGTTGCATTTTATATATTTATTCAACAAATATAGGTACTGAATATTTTAAACGTGGTATATACTCTCGGTTTTTTCTCTTAAAAATGCAGTTTGTTTCATAATTCTAACATATTTGGTTCCTGTATTATTTACATTTTGTATACAGGGTTTGCTAAAATTAAAAAAATAATTCCGGCGCCAAAAGGTTAAACTATATGGCATCATGCCCCAGAAATTTGCCGTCTTCATTTTGTACCAAAAACGAATTTTCGATATTTCAGGCTTCCGCCGTAGCGTGCTTGAGGCCTTTGCTCTTTTGAGATGTTACTTTTTATCCTTGACGATGTGACCCGTAGGTTTTATCTAAATGGCTGTAATAGCTACGAACCTACGCCAAGTTACGTCCCGGAATAGCGAAGGCCACAACGAGTTATTAATTATTAATTAATAAATTGGTTACCCTGTTTTCGGTAAGAGAACCGTATATGCAGTACACTGTAAAAGACACCGACTTAACAGTATTTACATTAGAAAGCACACATCTTTACAAATTCCCACTGCCTAACCGTCCATGTGTCCACGCCAAAGATATTTCAGTTGTAGCCACGTGTGATACCGTGTTATCATATGCTTGTAGTTCTTACTAGCATAGGCAAATAAGTGTATTAAATAATTTAATTAGAAATGGGTTGTGACGATGTTGAACTGGCTTACTGTCGTTACCAGTGCTGGGTTTGTGATATTAAGTGTTCAACCCTCAGTTTATGCTTCAAAAATTTTATGGTTTAGTTACATTTCCTCATTAAGCTTTGCGTTAATGACGATTTTGTGACTATAAATCGTCGAATATTGAGATATTTGTGAATAGGGACTAATTTGGAAGAAAACAAATGTGACGTATTTTAAGAAACACGTGCAGCAATTTTTTTTTGGGGGGGGGGAGGCTTCAAGTGTGTGAGACATCTGTTAGGGTAGTCGGTCTGCGAGATGAGAGTCGAAACCGAGACTTCACAGAAACGAAGTACAAATGCTAACCACTCATTTGAGACATTCTCTTAGCTTAATTTGAAATACAAACCAATCTAATCGTATATAACATGCCTCTATGACAACTGAACTGGCAGTTCGTCTGTTGTCTGTGTACTTCTCTATGTGTGTCCGCTTCCACATGCGTTATTCCCATTGGTAACAATACTAATAGTCTGCAGCAGGGTTACAATCGTAAACAGCAAATAATTTTGAATTAACAAAGATTGAAGCGTATGGCCATGTGCCCACGAGCTTGGCATGCTTGTCTATGGACACATTACCGTCGAACTGTAACTAGACATCACCAGTGGCTAAATGAGGTATGAAGAGTACAGGATTTGTAGGACGGGCAATATTGTACAGTAGGAAAGCACCTTTTTAGGCGCTTTCACAAAATTGCAAAAAGCGACTATTAGCTTCGTCACATCTGTCCCTCTGTCCGTCCGCAGTAACTACTCGGCTCCAAATCGGCGGATTCTCATAAAATTTGACAATTGAATATTTTTTGAAAATAAGTCGAGAATATTCATCTTTCATTAAAGTCTGACAAGAATAACGGGGACTTTCGTGAAGACCAATATACATTTTTTATCATATTTCGCTCAATTCTTCCTATAATGAGAAATGTTGCAGACGAAATTTGTACAGAAAATCGAAACACATGTTATGTCCAAAAATATTCTTTTTTTTTCGAAAATCATTACGTTTATGAGATAATGTGGAAAAAAATTGTAAAGCCGGGCATCCCACAGATTGGCAATAGAACACGGTGCATACGCATTGCCTGCTGGATACCTAAAGCTGCAAACACACACTCAGATTATGTAATACTTATTGATTTTCCATTGTGCAACAATGGTCGCTCGAGAGCGCGTCATTGTTATGTTACACGTGCGGTACATTGCCTGTCTTGTGTTGGTTTTGCTCGGAACGCCCTGTTTACTCTTACGACTTTACTAATTGGTACTTTCAGTTCCATTCCTATTACGACGTATAATTAAACACTAAATGTTTCGTGCCGCAACAGTTATATTTAAACACGTCAATTATTTATCCCTAGTAACGTCCCGCAGTTCAAAGCAGTAACGGCTGTGCATGCAAGCAATAATCACAGGTCACACCAGGCTAAACAAATGTGGGTCACACCGCGGCCTGTCTGGTCGCATATAAATCTTCCCCTTCCAACTTCCCTCGCATTTTAAATCTTCATTAGCATCTCCGTTAGCCCAGCAAGTCGCCCCAATATTTCATACTCCTTCTCTCAACGGTTAGTCTCTTACAATAAATAGAATAAAAAACTGATGTCTGCATTGAGGTGTAGTGCCAGGGGATGCCTAGGTCTGAAAGTACTGACTGCGACCTTAAAGGCGAATGTGAGGTTTGGGGTTCTTCGGGCCGTTGCTGATGATTTGTGGCTTCTGGGAAGTTACGTCTTGCCGACTGGTAGTTGGCTGATAGTAACCATTAACCAGTAGACGCGGTGTTACATTCCCGAAGGCATGAATCTTTAGGAGTAATACAGCGAGAATATCAGATCGCGCGTTTATTTGATTCTTAATCCTTTAAAGACGATGTTTCGACAGGAAAATATGAAGATATTCATAACTGGTTGGTACGCCATGGTATTTGGAATGAATCTTAGCGAAATTCCAATATATATATTTATATATATATATATATATATATATATACGAAAGGTAAAGGTAAAGTGATCCCGTTACAGGCCCGGTGTGGCCCAGGGGTGGGTAGAGGTATAGCTCTACTCTTCCATGAGCGCGACACTAAAAGGGGGTGAGTGGTCAACAGCACGTCACGACCGCACTTTACCCCTGGGAAAGACCCGGTACCTATTTTACAGGAGGCTGGGTGGACCCCAGGGCCAGTCTGGACGGGCGGAAAATCTCGTCCCCACCGGAATTCGATCCCGGACCGTCCAGCCCTTAGTCAGTCGCTATACCGGTTGAGCTACCGGGCCCACACGATATAAAGGAAACTGAAGAAAACACGCAATAAATTAACCGCCGCAAATAGTTGAACACACTAAAGGATCGCCGTTACTTCATCTATCGTACAATTTTTCGAAAACTCGGTAATTGTTTGCATCCCAGAAAACGTCTGGAAGAGGCGAGTTTGATTCCAGCAGGGGCGGAAATTTTATATTTGCCACTATGTGTAGACCGTTTCTGGAGCCATTTCAGTCTCCTTTAGCCGCTTCCGTTTCGAAAGGCGGCCGGAGTTTAAATCTAAGCGTTCGCGTGTGTGCAGTTTTGAAGTTTAGAATACGTTGAACACGACGCTCAGACCGTTTCTGGACTCGTTTAGTCTCCTTTGACTCTTTGTTTTGGGAGCTGCCGCAGTTTAAACATGAACGCTCGAGTTTATGTAGTTTTGAGACGCTAATTGGTTGAATTTTACTTCCAACCTTGCAAGTCGCGGGCATGGTCTTACCGTTGCATTGTTTAAATGTGAAGATCAGCGTTATTTTCAGACACAGAATCTGATGGGAATTGGCACGCTGAAACAGTACACAGCATGGAGTACACCAGACCTATTGCCATGCTATATTATCCGAATTACTTGCAGAGACGTTCAATAAACTACACATACAAATAAAATTTCCAAGTTAACGAACTTAAATTCCTGTATTGTGGCTCGTGTCTCCGTATAGTCGCACAGGTGATTACCTACGTTTCGTAGAACGGTGCTGCCTCCATCTTCAGTGTGTGAATTCTTTCCACGCTGCGAGAACTTCATGTCTCATACCTCTGACGGACTGAACTAAACAATCGACCAACTGCCTCACCTCCTGCTCATTTTCCTGCTCACTCAACCATTTTAAAATAATTTCGTCTTCTTTTGTCATTATTAGGCGTTGTTTTGGATTTTATGTCAACAAATCCCATCCTTGAACTTGCAATTTTAGGCCATTATAAATAATGTATTATACATTACAAATGGGGCCCGGTAGCTCAGTCGGTATAGCGACTGGCTACGGGCTGGACGGTCCGGGGATCGAATTCCGGTGGGGGCGAGATTTTCCGCACCTGTCCAGACCGGTCCTTGGGCCCGCCCAGCCTCCTGTACAATGGGAATCGGGTATTTCCCGGGGGTAGAAGCGGTCGGGGTGTGGGGCTGACCCCCCACCCCATCTAGTGCCGAAGGTCCTAGAAAGACTAGAGCTATACCTCTACTCACCTTAAGGGCCTTCGTGGCCAATAAAAAGGGTGAAAACCTACCCATATTATAAGCATAGGTTAAGAATCTGTGAAGGGTTTCAGGTTTACTGATCAGAGTGTACTGTAGACGCTAGACGCTTCATGCTTTAGCGGTGTTAGGGGGAGTCAGGAACTGCAGTTGACGAAGTAATGGGGCCTGTCATTTTGGAGGGGGAGGGGGGGGGCACACGGTCCCGACGTAGCAGTTGTCGTTCATCTCACTTTACAAATGCTAAGTTCTGCTAACCCGCACGCGTCGCAGTACAAAACACATCTGAAAATATGCTCATGGCATTCACATAACTCGCTTCGTTGTTGAGTTTCATGTCTACGGAAGAGTAATTCGTGTGTTGATGTATGTATGAACTGCAGTTGTCCTCATGCCCGTAGTGCTTACAATTTGCTTTCATCTCTCAGAGTTCTGTAATGGCATGGCGTTTATTTATAAAGTGAAAATTTCGAATCCGATCAAAATGAACTCTCCATAACGATTTCAATCCTGTATATTCGTGGACCACACATGCGGTTTGTCCATTTGTGAGCATTGTCATGTAGGGCTGCTTTATTCTTTTGCGGCGTAGGATTTGTGTCATTTCTTCAACATTTTTAAAATGCTCATCTTTCGCCGCCAAAAAAAAATTTGCCAGGATTGAATAACACATTTAAACTCATCGTAACATTTTTTCCTTTCTGTGAATTTCAAATTTTGACTAGAAGTTCCTTCATCGTTGCACCGTGCATTTCGTAGAATCATTTAATCAGCACACCAACTGATGCACATACATAAAATTTCACATTAAAACACTTAAAATCGCTCCAGCATGTTTCGATCCTAAGATAAACTTGTGGGATCTACACTGTTCCTTGCTAAAGTCACAATTTTTTAAATACGTATTTTAAAAATGTGACTTTGAAGCACCGGCGCTTCACACAAAGCGCGTTTCAATTACTCAAATGCTGCCTGATGCTCCTCTCCCCAAATATGACCCCTTTCTTCTTCAACTCGTGCAGGACGGCAACGATGTCAGCATAGTCAGGGATAAAACGGGCATAAAAACCCACCATGCCTTATGCGTATTGGACCGTGCATCATCTTGATATTTGAATAAAGGTTGACCACTAGTGGTTCAGCCTGCACTCGGATACCACATCACCAACAGACAATCCCGCTACATAACACCAGCACGCCTCAAGTCAGCCTACACAACACAACAAGTACTCGCTAGCTCCTGAAGATG
>Ga0123352_10021041_pt1 | contig 10396 bp, 8 predicted proteins | sample TergutLab28metaG_FD_89700 | JGI IMG/M metagenome (GOLD analysis project Ga0123352, IMG submission 89700) | Labiotermes labralis P1 segment gut microbial communities from Petit-Saut dam, French Guiana - Lab288 P1 | ecosystem: Host-associated > Arthropoda: Insects > Digestive system > Gut ... | reverse complement strand
TAATCCAAAATTTGGAAAAGGCCGCGGCTTGGTCCGCCCCGGCGGCTCAGGCCCCAGCGGAAAGCCCGCAAATATACCAGGCCACACCTATTCCGATTCCGACGCCTGCACCGATTGTTCCGGTAGAAGCGCCTCAACTATATCAGGTCGCCCCGCAGCCTGCTCCGGCGGCTACGGCAGAAATTCCTCAGATGTATCAAGTCGCTCCCACATTTACACTTGACTCTGACCCCGCGCCCATTCCCGCACCAGTGCCGGCTCCTGCCCCTACGATCACACATGCGCCAGAGTGGACCCAAAATCCGCTCTATGATCCGGAGCTCATCTCTGTCCTCACCTCCGAACCCCTGCCCGCAGAGGCAGAGGATGAAGAATTTGAGCTAGAACTCCCGGCGCCGACAGAAATTGTAGCGGAAGCACCCGCGCCAACTCCGGTCCAAACTCCGGCTCCGAACCCAAAAATCAAACACAGCTTAACCATCCCGCCTGCAAAAGGACCCACAAAAGTCAAAGTACAGCGCATGTAGCTACGGTTGTACCTCGACGATCTCGAGTCCCTTGCGCCTTGCGTAGTTCACGGTCTGCATCGTCCCGCCGAATTGTCCGTCGTAGACGGCGACAAGCACTGCGGCATGATCTACCATATAGTAGTTGCGCTTCTTCATACAATCCACACTATACTCTCTCTGGATCAGCGTTTCATAATCACACTGGCTCACCAAACGAAAATAGCGATTGCGGTCCGCTTCTGACCAGTCGGCGGCTTGTTCTTCATAGGGAATTGCCGCCTCAATCGTAATGTCTGCACGCTCCTCCCGGAGCAGGAGGACAGCCTCGCAAAAATAAAAATCACAGCCCCGCGCCATGCCGACGATAAAATGGGTGATCCCCGACCGATACAGGGCCTCCGCCACATCAAAGAGTTTTTCCTTGAGCGTGATCGCCCGCGTATCTTCCTCGTCGCTCCGCCAGGGTAATTTCTCCGGTCGATACCCCGTAAAGCAGCAGCTCTTGTGACTTGTGGCTGTCATAGTTCTCACCCCTCGCTCTCTTGTTGCAAGTGTACCCTGTTTCAGCAGAAAAGTCAAAAAGAATGCACCCTTACACGGGGTGCATTCTTTTATTTCCGTCCGAACTATCGAACGTATTCCAGCGTACCCGCCATGTGTCCGCCCATCCGATAGGCATCTACACCAGCAGGGTTGATATCAAAATTCGAAGTCCGGTTGTCAACGATTCCAGTGGGTCTGTCTACACCGTCCACAGGCCGCCGTGCGGAGTGAGTGCCGTGTGCGGCAGGACGATCTGCGAAGGTGCCGTTCCCGATGATGCCATCGGTATCCGTCACCCGTCCGTCGTGCCGGGCGTCTGTGTGCAGATTCGTGTGGCCGTGATGACTCGGGGTCACGCGAGTGCTTGTACCTGTATGATAGTTTCTGGTCACGCCGTCTCCGGTTACAAGTCCGTCAACGCCCCGTGTTGTTCTGCCATCCGTGTTCGTCGTAACCTCGTAGCCGGGTGTGGTAACGGTAGTTCTCCGATACGCTCTACAACCGGTAAACATGGTCACAAGCAGGATTGCAATCAGGGCAAACAAAAGTGCTTTTTTCATTGTTTCATCCTCCCAATTGGTGCGCGTTAATCACGCAATAGTAGTATGGTCCGGATTCCGCTTTGGAATCCCCGGTAAATGATAGAAGAACGGCGCAGCATGCGGGCCGCGCCGTTCTTGCTCAGGAGCCAACTAGATTGTCGGCCCGCCGTTGTGTGGGAGGTGCATTTCTTTATACATTTTATACAGCATCTCCGCCGCTTCCGCGCGGCTCAGGTTACGCATGGGATGCAGATAGCCGTTCGTGTCGCCTGTGATGATCTCGAGTTCGGCGAGATGTTTCACATTGTTTCTCGCCCAACCGGGGATAGACGCGATATCGTGGAAAAGATCGGTCAAGTCGTCGTCATGCCCCTCCGGGCCGAGAGCAATACTAATCATGCGGATCGCCTCAATCCGTGTGACCGGATTGTTCGGGAGGAAATAGTTCGTGCTCGCCGCGCTCGATGCTGGTGCGCCTTGGATGACCCCTTCTTCTGTCGCCGCGTGGAGGAAGCCTCTCATCCAGCTTGGAATGTCAGGATCGGCATAGATGACGTTTGCGTTCGCTGTCGGCTCGATGCCCGCCACACTGCAGAGCCAGATCAAAAAGTCGCCGCGTGTGATGCCTCTGTCTGGATGGAAGAAGAAGCGGGAATCTACGCGGTGGCCGATGATTTTCTCCAAGGTAGCCAGACGTCCGGCCGCGTAAGACGCCCAGTGGGTCGGCATATCATAATATTTGACGAAGGGGAGATAGGGAGATGGCTCCACCGTAATGGTGATTGTGCCCGGTGCGCTGGTGATGCCATCGCGCGTTACTGTGAAAGTGAAGCTGTCCATACCTTCGCTGGTCGCGTGGAAGAGAAATACGCCTGGCTCACCGGCAACGGGCGAGAGCGTCCCATGCTGGAGGTTGCGGTCCCCTTGGAAGGCAATGGTATACCGTGCCTCCGGTGTCCACTCGCGCACACGTAGCGTAATGCGCACAGATTCGCCGACAATCACGGTATGGCTTGCACTCAGTGCCTCCGGCGTTACCGTCACGATCAGGTCAGCATCCAGGGTATCTCCGTTGCTGAGGGTTGCGCGGAAGGGAATCCTCACGGTAGCGGCCACTGCGGCCTCGACGCGGATGCGCAGATCTCCCGCAGTAATGCGCGCCAGCGGTACCGGCGTATCTGCCGTGTAGGCGGAGCCATCGAGCAGGATGACGGCCTCAGTGGCCGCTGGCAAGGCGGGGAAGGCGATATCTGCAAGGGTCACGCCGCTTTCCGCGGGGTCAACGGTCAGCTCATCTGTAAATGCAGCTGCCGTCAAGGTGACAGTCTGGCCGTGATGCGCGGTCACGTGCACGTCTCCCATGGTCGAAGCCGCGAAGGCGGCTCCGACGGGGAGAAGCAAAGCCAGAATCAAAAGACAGGATAACAATCTCTGTTTCATCGTAAGTTCTCCTAAAAATAGTTTTTGGACCAAATCGTGCTTTTTGGTTCATGCAAAACTATCTTTACCGGGAGAAAAGAGGATATCCGAATTAAATTGTGGATGAACTGGAAAAAGCAAACAAGCTAGTATTCGTAACTATCCAAAAAATGATGGCGCTCTCCATCCTTTTTATAGCCGATCACCGCATTTAGATGCACGTTTTCGACACTGCGGAAAATCGTATGTTCTACGTTGGGGTTTGCCTGTTTGAGTTCTCGAATAAGATGTTTGATTTCTGTCCGTTTGGAGGCCATGCTGCCGTCTGTGCTGCAGGTGTCCGTGAACCGGCAGGCGCATTGGAGGAAATGGAGGTCGTGATAGTCCCGGAAATGCTTAATATCCGCCTCACGGATCAAGTACATGGGGCGGATCAACTCCATGTTTTCGAAATTCGTACTGCGGAGACGGGGCATCATTGTCTGAATCTGCGCGCCCCAGAGCATACCCATGAGAATGGTTTCGATCACATCGTCATAATGGTGCCCGAGGGCGATTTTATTACAGCCTAATTCTTTTGCCTTACTGTAAAGATGGCCCCGCCGCATTCTGGCGCAGAGGTAACAGGCGGATTTGGGGATGTTGGCGACACTGTCGAAGATATCTGTCTCAAACAGGGTCAATGGGATGCCCATTTCGGCCCCGTTTCGCTCGATTAAGGCCCGGTTTTCGGGCGCGTATCCGGGGTCCATCACTAAAAAAACGAGCTCAAAAGGGAACTTTCGATGCCGCTGAAGCTCCTGAAACAGCTTCGCCATGAGCATCGAATCCTTCCCGCCGGAGATACAAACCGCGACTTTATCGCCCTCTTTCAGCAGTTTATAGGTCCCTATTCCCTCCGTAAACTTACTGAAAATGGCCTTATGGAACTTCTTTCGGATACTTATTTCGATCCGTTCGGTCTTGTCTTGCCGTTCTATTCTGCCCATGAGCCAGGCTACATATCCGCCGGTTAGACTTGAGGCTATATAGCCTTGGTCGCGGAGTTCGTCCGCCGCATCTGCGCTGATGAGGCCTTTTTTGCAATAGAGCACGAGCGGTTTGTCTTTCGGCAATGCAGGCAAATCCGACACAGCGCGGCAAAGCGCGCCGGGGATGAAGCCGTTGCGGTAGGCGCTCTCGTCTCGGATGTCGATCAACAGATAATCTGCCGGGTTTTGTTGTTCTAATTGTTCGATGGTTCGTTCGTTCGCTTGCATGGGTGCTCCACTCCTTGATTTACCGTTTTGTAACCCTATCACTCCCCTACCGATTTGTCAATTCCGCGCGTATGTGATATACTTCATTTTATGAATTTATGTAACATACAAGACATCAAAACTCTCCTGGGGCGACATGGTTTTCGGTTTTCTAAGAGCCTTGGGCAAAACTTTCTCACGGCGTCTTGGGTGCCGGAGGATATTGTCGCGTCCGCGGGGGTGGACGGGAGCACCAATGTCCTCGAAATCGGCCCTGGGATTGGGTGTTTGACGGTGGAGCTGGCCAAGGCCGCCGGGCGGGTTGTGGCTGTTGAATTGGATACGGCGCTTTTGCCGGTTTTGAAAGAGACGCTTGCTGGTTATCCAAATACGAAAGTTGTCCATGGGGATATTTTAGCGGTTGATCTTGAGATCCTTGTCGCGGAGGAGTTTGGTGGGCAAAAGCCTGTTGTTTGCGCGAATTTGCCTTATAATATCACTACTCCGGTTCTCACCCGGCTCATTGACAGTGGGTTGTTTGCGCAGATTACTGTTATGGTGCAGCGCGAGGTCGCGCATCGCATCGTCTCCCCTGCCGGGACTGCGGATTATGGGGCGTTTTCGCTTTACATCGCCTATCACACAGAGCCGAAGCTGTTGTTTGACGTCCCGCCGGATTGCTTTATTCCGGAACCGAAAGTGACCTCTTCGGTGGTCACGCTGCGCATGCGGGAGAGGCCGCCGGTTGATACGGACAGGGAGGCGCTATTCCGAGTCATCAAAGCCTCCTTCGCACAACGGCGCAAGACGCTTGTGAACTGCTTGGACTCCGCCCTGCCGCACGCATCGAAGGAGGCGCTGGCCGCGCTTCTGGTCAAGCTGGGGCATGATCCTCGTGTCCGGGGGGAAACGTTGGACATTGGGGCATTCGCCGAGGTGACCGACGCGCTCTTAGAGGCCGGGATATTGCGATAAATCAAAGAGACGCAAGGGGCTCACCTCGCGTCTCTTTCTGTTTCATATGTATAGGCCCGCTCATAAACGATGGGTCCCGCTCGCTCTGTATTTCCATCCGCGCGCGGCACGAAGGCCAGCAGCAGAGAAAGTACCAGCAGAATACAGATCCCACTCTGGATGTTGCTTGTTCTAGACTCTCTTTCCAGCATAAACACACGACCCCCACGACACCTAGATTATGCGATAGTAAAATTTATATTACAATATTCTACATCATGTGTCAAGTTGTATTTAAAAAACTTTACGTCAAGATTTAGCAAATTGACAAAGGCCGCAAACATTGATATAATTACATCAAATACGACACGTTCGAATGGAAACTGATTTGTCACGCACCGATATGCGGCGGAACAAGGAGGTGTGAGACTTTGGGCCGAGGAAAAAAAGCGATATTTTTGACTATGTTTGCGGTCGGTCTGGTGTTGGCCGCCTTTGCCGTTTGGCAAATGTTCAGTGTTTTGGAGGAAGAGGCCGCCGCGCGTGAGGAGTATGACGAACTGCGTGACCTTCTGCGCGATCAATGGGACTTGTTTCAAATTCTCCCGAGTCCGCCCGTGTCTCCCGGCACACCCGGTTCTCCGAACGAGCCGGACGACCCTGCGCTGCATGACACTCCCCCGCGCGAGCCTGTTTACACCGGGCCAATCGAGCCAGAGCCGCCTCGCGTAGATCTTACCGCGTTTACCGCGCAAAACTCGGATTTCGTCGGCTGGATTTTGATCCACGGCACTTCGGTCAACTACCCGGTCGTACAGGGGCCGGACAACGACAAATACTTGCACCGTACCTTTGGCGGTCAGCACAATGCCGCTGGGTCTATCTTTATGGACTACCGCGCCGCTTATGCCTTTGATACGCCCATTGTGTTTCTCTATGGGCACAACATGCGCGACGGGTCTATGTTCGCCACGCTTTTCCGTTATCTGAACGACCCGCAGTTTGCGGGCCAGTATCCGGACATTCTCATCCTCACCGCCGACGGTGAGATTTTGACCTATTACGTCTTCCACGCCAGAGTAACCCACGCTTGGGACGAGGTATATTCGCTTGATTTTCTCAATCGCGCCGCCGCAATCGCGCACTTTCGCGGCGCGCCCATCGGAGCGGGACGGTTTCTCATCCTCTCCACCTGCACAGACGACACCGTTACAGGGCGGCTTCTCATCTACGCCGCATTGCTCGAAGAACAGCCACGACACCAAGGAGGACTCAGCATATGAGGAAACATCGCATTTTATTGGTAGGTCTTGCCCTACTCTTGCTCCTCGCGCCCGCGCTTGCAAGCGCGGCCACGGTGACAGGGCCGCATACTGTCACGGTTTGGTATGACGATGAGGTTCAGATCACATATGCCGTGAACTTCCCCGGCGCGGCGCCTTGGACCGGCAGGGGGAATATCCCCATCGGCGGTGTCGGCGCTTTGACGGAGCAGGTTTTCTGCATCGACCCCTTCGCGCCTTTCCATGAGCGGGCTGAATCCACCTGGGATAGTTCTCGGAACGCGATGCGGGACACGATGGCGGGATACCATATCGCCGCCCCTTGGGCCGCGCCTACGGCGATCCGACAGGCGGAGGATGCCATCGAGTGGCTTGTGCGCAACGGGTATCGGGGGGATTATCGGACGCACAACGTGAGAAGCCAGCAGAGCCTCACGCGTCTCAGCGCGCTTTATCCCGGCATCGGGACGATTGACCAGCGCATCGCTCTGATGGCGACACAGGCCGCTTTCTGGACCCTTGTCACCGATGAGGCCACGATTTTGAGAACCAGCCTTGACCTCAATCCTACTCAGCGCCAAACCTTTAATCAGCTGGTGGATGGCCTTGTGCGAGACGCGCGCGCGGGGCGGACTACTGGTCCTGTCGTCACGAATACGACCACGTTTGGCCTCACGCTCACCGTTCCGAGCACGGGGCAATTCACCACCCAAGGCGCCTATGGATTTTATGGTCCCTTGACGATCAGAGCTACGCTCCAGCACATGACGACGGGTACAGCCGCGCCTGTCCCGGCGCTCACCGGCGTATATCTCTCCGCCAGCGGTCCGAACGCCGCCAATGCTATTTTCACGATGGGGTCTGGAGCCAGCGCCACACCGCTGCCTACGAGCGGCCCGATTTTTGGTTATCCGCAGCCGGGCCAGTTCATCGCCGGCACGACTTTTGGCACGCCGATCTCGAACGGTGTCTGGGAACTGGAAGGCGTCTATCTGCGGGTTCCGCTGGATCGCACGCCGGCTAACGCTGAAAGTCTCGCCATCACCGCGCGGGCTGAGGCGACGAATGTCGGCCTGGTGGAGGGCACGCCGCTTCTCTTCGCTTACGAGGCGGACTATATCCAAAACTTTGACCATGTCCAGGCTTTCGTGGGTGCCGCCCAGCCGAACACGGTCGCAAGACGTTATGCCGAAACCCATATCCAAACCGGCGGTACGGTGGTCGGGCGGGTTTATGTTTCCAATCATGTGGCAAACGTCTCGCCTTTTGATCTTGAGACGCCGTTTACCTTCCAGTTGCTCTCTTCCGCTTCTAACTCTACGAACCTGGCGGACTTCACCGCGGTAAATCTCAGCGCTTTCCCTATTTCCGGCGCGTTTACGGTGGATCCGGTTACGAATACGTTCACGCTTCGAGACGGCAGAACGGCTGTCATTGAAGGTCTGCCTACGGACTTGCATTATAGAGTGGTGGCATCCGCTTTTCCGGAGGGGTTCTCGAATACGCCCGGATTCTCCATTCACAGCGGGGGGAGTCATAGTCATGGCACAGGCACCTCCACAACTACTTTCCAAATCGGCGGAACCGGTACGAATCGGCTGGCGACCGTGGCTTTTACGCAGCATCGGACCACGCCTACGGCGCACATCCATGTCCAAAATATCGCGCTGGAACCCATCGGCACTGCGCCTACGGCGCACCGTTTCGGGTTTTCTATTGAAATCTCGCGCAATAACGGCACCTCTTGGGAGCCGCTCAATCTGACTGATCGCTTTCACAGTTCCGGCGGCGCGGTTATCAGTCCCGCCTCAAACGGCCGCTTCACGCTGGGCGCGAGAGATGTCGCCTTGATTGAAGTGGATGTCAACCCGGCTTACCGCTACCGCGTAACGGAGGAAAATCCCGGTCAGAATTGGACGCCTAGCTTCATGCTCCAACAGTTCCGCAGAACGACCACCGGATTTAATCTCCACCACAGTTCGACCGACGCTGATTCGCCCAACTGGAATCCCAACGCGGGTCTATTCCGGACGGGCAACGTCACTGTGCAGTCCGGGGATCAGGTGTATGTCAACTTTCTCAACACCGCCGCCAGTCTGCATGATCTCAGCCTTCGGAAAAACATCGCGGGCGGCTCGACTGCGCAGTATTTCGACTTTCAGGTCACCCATAGAGCCTCCGGGGTGGATCGGCTCCTGCACTTCACGACCGATTCTTCCGCTGTCTCCGGCGGCACGGCCCGTATCACTGGGGTTCCGGCTGATCGGATTCGCAACGATTCCAACGGCCATCCGACCATTCTGCGGCTCAGACACAATGATACCGCTGTGATCCACGGCCTCTCGACGGCGCAGTATATCATCAGGGAGCTCGGGACCGGCGGGTATATCGTGACCTACACGGTCGGCGGCGGCAACTCCAGACCGACGGCAAATGGCACCACCGGGCCGATTCAGGTGAACGGTGATACGAGCGTGGTGTTTACAAATACCCTCGTCACGCCTACTCCAACGCCTACGGCGACACCAACGCCGACAGTCAGTCCAACCGCGACACCTACGGCGACACCGAGTCCAACCGCCACCGGATCCCCGCAAACCAGCGATGACCGGCCGTTCGCGGCCTATGTTATCCTCTTGATCGTGGGCATCACCATTATGGGGGGCGCCGCAGTGCTTTATATCACACAGCGGCAGACGTATTAGGGTCAAACTTAGCAAAAGCAAAACGCCGGCACAGGATATTATGTGCCGGCGTTTTCTTATTGCTCTTCTATCACACGATATCCGCTGGCTTTCTGCAGGCGGTTCATCACCGCTTCGCCGACGCCTGTCGCTTCAAAGCTTTCGCTGTAGATCACGTCTACATGAAAGCGATCAAAGGCGCGCAGGGCGTCGTATAGGCCTTTTGCGACGGATGAAACGTCTTCTCTCGTTCCGCAGGTCAGGATGACATCTGCCGCATAGGTTTCCGCATGCTCCTCCGTGACCAGGATTCCAACAGTTTGCCCTTTCGCCCGCGCTTCCGCAATAATCGCGCGGAAAAATGCCTCGCTCCCCTTTACGATCGTCAGCGGCGCACGCGGGGCGTAGTGCGTGTATTTCATGCCGGGAGATTTTGGGGTCGCCTCTACATCTTTCCCCGATTCCGCCATCGCAATCGGCCCGATTACGGCTTCCATCTGTGCTCGGGTCACAGCGCCCGGACGCAGGATGACGGGCGGCTCGACCGTGCAGTCGATCACGGTTGATTCTAGACCAATCTCCGCTTCCCCGCCCGCTATGATCCCGGCGATCTTGCCGTCTAGGTCTTCCGCCACATGCTCCGCTTTCGTGGGGCTCGGTCTGCCGGATACATTCGCGCTGGGCGCGGCAATGGGTAGATTCACCGTCCGCAACAGTTCCAACGCAATCGGATGTGAGGGCATCCGGACACCGACGGACGGGAGCCCGACGGTCACCTGTTCGGAGAGGCTCGCGTGTTTCGGCAAGACAATCGTGAGCGGTCCGGGCCAGAACGCGTCCATCAACTTCTGCGCGGAATCACAAATATCGGAGACTACGGAGCAAAGCTGCTCCATAGCTCCGACATGCACAATCAGAGGATTATCGCTTGGCCTCCCCTTTGCGGCGAAAATTTTGGCGACAGCCTCATCACTGGTCGCGTCCGCGCCGAGGCCGTATACCGTCTCCGTCGGGAACGCGACAACTTCTTTATTTCGCAGCAAATCCGCCGCCTCTGCTATATTGACACGCTTTGTCTCCAATGCTTCTACCTCACCTAATTTAACTAGGCTGTAGTATACCTTGTTGGAGCAAAGTCTGTCAATGGGCCTTATGCCCGTGGGTGTGACTTGAGGTAGATATCTTTCAGCTGCTTCTTTACCAGTTGGGCATAGACCTGGGTCG
>Ga0123352_10021040_pt1 | contig 10396 bp, 10 predicted proteins | sample TergutLab28metaG_FD_89700 | JGI IMG/M metagenome (GOLD analysis project Ga0123352, IMG submission 89700) | Labiotermes labralis P1 segment gut microbial communities from Petit-Saut dam, French Guiana - Lab288 P1 | ecosystem: Host-associated > Arthropoda: Insects > Digestive system > Gut ... | reverse complement strand
TATTTTTTTAATATAGTAATAAATATTCTATAATGTTTCAAAAGGTGCCCACGACAAAATATTTTATTATCTCTGGTGATTCTAAAATAAAAAGATATATCCCGATTTGGTTTTTTTGGGGGGGGGGGGGGGGGGGGGGGGAGAACTTGAGGCAAGAAGGGTCTTGGAAGACCTAGCTGTAGATGGAAGGACAGGAACCAGTGGTGAGCTGCTGTAAACAAGATAGTGAACCTTAGGGGCCCTTACAGTGAGAGAAACTGCTTGATTACCCTTCTCAAGTAGGACTCTGCCCCACGGAGCCAGTTGGATACTCAGCTAACCAAACTTCACCACTGTATCGCCTCAAATTCAATAAAGATACGTTCGTACAGGATTACACGTCACTTCCTGTACACACAGCTAAAAACTGACAAGACTTGAATCAAAAATAAGTAGCCGGTACATTAACAAGGTAACCGGCTGGAGGGTCCAGGCTTCAAATTCCGGCCCAGGCAGAGATTTTCTGTTTCCACAGAACGTCCGGAATGGCTCTGTGACCCACAGCTTCTTATTCAATGGGCACATGGGGCTCTTTACTGGTGGTAAGGAGGCCGGAGCGTAAACTTGACCAATGACAGTATATAGTGTTGATGTCAAGAATGAGTGAAGCACTCCCTCTGTGCCTCCGGGACACAAACAGAAACTAACCTACTGAGCCCTCGGGGTCACGGATTAGGCACGTGGAAGTAAGGATGGAAAGTGAAAGGCTTTCACGGCCATCAGCGTTAACCGTGAGCCGATGTATCCAGAAGGTCCGCTCACTACCTTATCTACCGGATACAACAAAAAAGAGCTGTTTGAGCAGAATTCATTAAATCTTATTTTTCTACTCTCTTTTCCGATTCGTAACGTACAAGTCTATTAATATTGTCATGTTACATTAGCTTACGGGGACCACGGCAGCTCAGTGGTTAAGATGCTGCGCTACAAATCGGAAGGTCGCTGGTTCGATCACTGCTGGTGTCAGTGGATTTTTCATTGACATAAAATCCTTCTGATCGCAGTATGGCCCTGGGGTCGACTCAGCCTCTGACAGAAATGAGTACCAGGAGCATTTCCCGAGGGTAAAGGCGGCCGGTGCGTAAGGCTGACAACCTACCACCATCCTGTGCAGTTGTCACGTAATCTGGGAACCTTAACTTTCTAAGAACCCTCTGGGCCTGTCCAGGCCTGTAATGGGACTGCTTTACCTATATTAAGCTTACATTTGTAGACAACTTCATAAGTATGTATTCTATCTACACTAATTCTGTAGATATAAACTCATATGTAGATAAAACTATCGATCTATCTCTATTACCACATTTCTCTTTCTCTTCACACACACACACACACACACCACACACACACATACACACACACACACACACACACATGTGCCAGAGCGTTGCTCCAAACTCTCATTCACATTTTTTCAACAAAATGGAAGTTAAAAAAAAAATTTGCACTACTGCCATATTGTTATTTTAACCCTTTAAAAGCCTAGTTAAATCCCATCTGCCATTTGCTAGCATTATTAGGAGCTCACCATATTTTCCACGTTAGCAGGATAAGGGTTAAACTTTACACAATATTCAGCTCAATCGAGGACTGCAAATTTTTCAATCATCATTACTAATGACCTAAGCAAATGAAGTATCCTAAATTAAGGGTCGCTATTACTGTCTCAACCTATCAAGTTCGCGCGACGGTTACGCTGCTATTACTGATTGCAAGAAATTACAAATTAAGCTTCCAACCGCAAGATATTTTTAACAATTTCCGTACACGTTGTGTTGCTGATTGGAAAGTTGAACTGTGACACACAAACATGCAGCAGCCATCATAGTGATTTCAAAGGCTGGTTACCTCAAGAAAGGAAAACAGGCAAAAATATTAGCGTCTAATAACGATAAATGGTAATAATAATTGTATTATAAAGAAAATAAATCAAATAAATGTGACATAAAATCTTTTTTTTTTTTAATATTTAAGTGAGCTATCCTCGTTGTGTCGCATGCAATTATAAGGACAGGAAGAGTGAGTCAAACAGAGTTTGTGAACATTTTATTTTATTCACAAGGTGTAGCTTAGAAGTGACTACATGTTTCGGCCTTCTTTTCTAGGTCATCATCAGGTCAATGTCTTATTCAAGGAAACTATGCGTGACATTAAGTCTTTATACTTAATATCACGTACTGTACCGGGGTGCTGATAAGTCCTTAGCCCGACCAGGAAGGAAACAAGCTCGGAAGCATGTCAGGGACGCGCGCGATTTCAACAACATGGAGACGCGAGCTGTCATCAAGTTTTTTTTTCTGCAAGACAAGGCGCCGAAGGAAATTCGCGCCATTCTGACAGAAATATTAGCTTGTTTCGTTTAATAAGTCATACGACCTGATTATGGCCTAAAAAAGAGGGCCGAAACATGTAGTCACTTCCAAACTACACCTTGTAAATAAAACAATATATTCACAAGTTGTGTTTGACTCACTCTACCTAACCCCATAAAATAAAAAAATTCTGACTTATAAGATATGTGTGTGGCTTATTTAAGGATGATGTATCAAGGGTACTTTCCAGTGTCTAAGTTTCTGTCGGTATGTTGGAAAGTGAAAAGAATGGAAAAGTTTGGGGAAGGAAGGGGTTACGCCCCATTTAAAAGTACCACAAAGACAGCTGCCAGAAAATGGTGAAGAAAACCACGACTCAACTTAACCCTTATCCTGCTAAAGTGGAGAATATGTTGAGCTCCTAATAATGCCAGCACATGGCAGATGGGATTTAACTCGGGGTTTAAAGGGTTAAATCAGAAAGCATGGTCTCGACTTCAAGATCTAAACCCCGGATCCCTGAAACATGAATCATCGGAAGAGCAAGATACTGAATGCGAACTTCGATGAATGTGATGAAAAACTAAGAAGCATTACGACCGACTGTATAGGTACAGGAGTTCTGTTAAGGCACCGCCGATCGACCAGCCCCGTCACATCAACCGCACATCCATGTCCTTCAGCCGAGACATGTTATGAATTTGCTTTGACAAATAACAAGCATCTCTGTTTCAATTAAACGAATCCCCCTTCAGTGCAAGAGATTCCAAATATAAACGGAGAAGTCAACGTTGCATTCATGCGGATATCTGAAACTTTATTAGGCATATTCATAGTCCATGGAGAGTCCTCTTTGGTCCTAAGCCGATTGGATCGGGTTTACAGGCGGTACACAGATGTTCGCTCTGAAGAAGCCACGCTGACGCACAAATTTCTGCGTGAATTTCCTCCAGTCGGTGTAGCACACGAGATGGTTTACTGTGCCAGGTATTGCGTCACATAACAAGTTGTTACTGCCAAGCAGAATTTTTAAAGTATTGTCCATAAAACTCTGCTAGACCCGAATTGAATAGAACAGTACCACTAAGACAAAAAGGGTAAATCTAGCATCAGCACCGTGCTATGAATATGTAAGCGGGACTGGAGTTACATCGACATTAGGTGGATGTGTTCTGTTTCACGCCCCGGCCGTTTTATTTCCTAAAATTTGGATTGGACTGTGCAGAGAAAAGAACAATCTCTGCCCCACAGGGTATAAAACCCTGATTCCTCAACGTCCAGCTCCTGGCCTAGTTACTAAATAGACTGAGCTACGCCGACCCCTGGAAAATATAGGCTTGATTTCCATTAGTTCTTGACATTTCGCAGATGGCATATAGCAGTGATGATTGTCCTGTGGCACCCGGTCCGCTTGTGGCCGTCCAACGTCTTCTTAGTGTCCCGAGAAGCCTCTAATAAAACATAATATTAGCACGAGTACATTGCATGTATCAGTTCAACGAAACATCTGTGGCAATTCGCCAAATCACTGGTGTCCGATAAGACCGCGGTTGAAAAACTTGTTCAACAACTGCTCTACGTTTAATAATTCTTTATTCTGACCGAAGTACCTAAGGGGATGAGCTATCTAAATGTTGTTATATTTATGAAACTTTATCTTTCATCAATTAATTCACTTCTATAAAATTTATAAAATAAAGTAAAGATAAAGATCACCCTAGAGCAGGCCAAGAAGGCCCAGTTGGGGAACATAGCTATAGCTCTACTTTTTCTTTAACCTCGGAGCTAGATGGGGTCCACGCCCCGGCCGCTTTAACCCCCGGGAAAGAAGCGGTACCCATTGTATAGAAGGCGGGGTGGGCCACAGGGCCGGTCTGGACGGGTGCGGAAAATCTCGCCCCCCCACCGGGATTAGATCTCCGGACCGTCCAGCCCGTAGCGAGTCGCTATACCGACTGAGCTATAGCGGCCCTCAATAAGGTTTATAAACAATATTAATTATGACCTCAGATTTCTACATAAAATGCTACCCACATCCAACACCCCCCCCCCCCCCCCCCCCCCCCCCCCAAATCAAACAGCACAATGCATGCATCAGAACACTTGCTCCCGATTCACCAGACCTGAAAAACGTACGGGGCAGATACCAGTCCAATGCTACGACACACCCATTTGCACACGACATTTGCATGTACACATGAGGTCCCAAATAGGTTTATGGGTTTACTACACACTACCCCACAAAAAAGACTTTACGGCTAATATCTACTTTTTCCCCGCTTGTTACAGCACAGCACACCACATGCAGTAACACACGGTCTTTTGTCCTCCTGAAGTTGGGCATAATGATGCCCGAAACATGTTGAGACAGTGTTGATAATAAACATCTGATTGTTGCATCTTGTTGGTTTTCTCTCTCTCTCTTCACAAGGTACATATAAGTTGTGTTGTGTTGTGTTGTGTCATCAGTTTATACGTATCATTGCAGGAAAGACGGATGATCATGCTCGCACTCAGAGACATCGATCAAGAAAAGGTGGATTATTTTCAGCAGGGTCACACTCACTTGCAGACTATCCACGCCACCCTGGATCCTGGTAAGTGTTCCATCATTTTTATCACACATTTGCTTTGGTAAAGATTCATGTCTTTGGGGATGTTATACTGTCATGACTGGTAAATACACTGTTCACCAGGTGACACATTGTAACACACCAGACAACTTGAATCATCCACAGTTTTTAGTTTATTACACTGCACTGATGACTGTAATGAATCTTATATCATTTTGTTTATTTATTTATTTATTTTCTTCTCCTTCTCCTCATCCTCTTCCTCCACATCCTTCTTCTTCTTCTCCTCCTTCTCCCCCCCCTCACCATTATTGTTTTTGGTTTCATTTGTCATCATGTTGTTGATGGCTTTTCCCCTGTTTTGACAAAACTGTACTAATTTCTCTAAATACTACTCTTTAGATAACACATACTACTAATGTACTTTGCACATGTAATTTTTATTAGTCATACTCTTGACAAATTTATGGCTTCAAATATACACATCTTTTGTTGCATAGATGTTGTGTGTGTGTGTGTCATTATAACATTTCTGCATTTGCTGCTTTCTAAGTCTTCCTCTTTTCTTGAAGTTTGGTGTATTTTACAGGTGTGGACCGCGCACTTTATTGGATCCTGAAACACAGCAAGCTTGTCATGCAGAATTTGATCTGAAACAGAGCTGTTTCAGAGTCGGTGATGAATGTGTGTATGAAAGGTGATTATAAATACATAAATGGATTTTAATGTCTAACCCTAATTAAATATTAAGTAGATTACTGTTAGTGTTTTATTATGCCACATTTTATTTTGAAAGAAGGGCTGTAGAACATAGAGAATTGCTGTAAACTTAATTAGGATGTCTAACTAAGGTTACTGGGCCTACCCTTGGTAAGGCAGGTTAGGTGTGGACATATTTCCATATGTGTAATTTGTTATTTATTTATTTATTTATTTATTTAAGTTGAAGTGTGTGTAAATACACTTGTTCTGCAGGTGTTCAGAGTGTGGAACTGTGAAGGAGGAATACAGTGATGAAGAGTTGGGTCTGTGTATTGTAATCCTGGGCACCTTTGTCCATCGTGAACCAGCACTGGCAGCTCCTCTTTTGCCTGAAATCCTCAGTGTTGTGGCCACGTAAGATGCTGTTAAGTACATGTCATGTTTATGCATAGTGACATAGTGACACAGAGAAAATTTCTTTTTAAATTTTGTGTAATTGATGAAGTTACATAACATGTGGCCATTCAGTTATTTTATTACCCCAAATTTTAGTTTTTATGTAACTTCATATGAACTTCAGAGGGGTGGGAAAGCAGCTGCTGATCTGTCTCTTGGCACTGCGCATCTCGTAACGGATGGCTGACAAAAACTGTGTGAATTTAAGTAGGATGTGTAACTGCGGTGGACACAAATAAACCCACATATACAGGCACATGTAGTTAGTTTAAGTACAAAACTGGGATGTTTTTATTATGAGTTTTGAAAAAGAATGATGCAGTGTTATTACAACATAGAGCCAACCAAATGCACACCTGCTACAATTTAATTTTACAAAGTATCTTCTGCATGTTTCGAGCCTTGAAGGCTTATCATCAGGATGTTAGTTGTAAAGATACAGGCATTATGGTATAATTTATGTCCATGTATATGGTAAATGGTGAGTCGTCCATGTGTGGATACACAGCGGTAGAAGTCTTGTGGAACTCACCGTCCTATCCTCAAGAGTGCTTCTACTGTTGTGTATCCACACATGGATGACTCACCATATACCATATACATGGACATATGTTATACCATAATGCCTGTATCTTTACAACCAACTTCCTGATGATGAGCCTTCAAGGCTTGAAACATGTAGAAGATGCTTTGTAAAATTAAATTATAGCAGGTGTGCATTTGGTTGGCTCTGTTGTAATAAGAGTGTCACAATGTATGGTATAAACATCATAAAAAATTATATTCATTGCAATTTCAGTTTTGTTGATCTGTGGTTGTTATGACATATTCTGTGGTTGTTATGACATGTCTGTCAGTCTGTTATTTAATCCCAGCACTTGACTGCTCACAACATGTATCATCAACTCTCTTTCAACCCCCTTTGAATATTTCCACCCACCTGCAAATTTTCTTTTCACTGATACCTTTGCTACTGTACCTCATTGTCATTTTGCTTTGAATTTTATTAGTTTCTGTAGGCACTGACTCTAAAAATGGTGTCACAGTTTGTTATACTTTTTGGTACACTGCTGATGGAGCAGCCATGTTACATGTATCACAGTGTTAATAGTACTCAAAACTGTGTAAACCCAGTAGTTCTAGGTGAGGAAATGCAAATGCATGTGTGTGGTGGGGTGGGATTGGGTGGAATGCATGCAGAATGATTCACAGTAAACAAAGTTCACAATAAAGCTACTTGTTTTGACCCTTTCTGGGTCATCATCAGACTCTTTGCACAAAATATGGCAAAAAAGATTGTATTCATTTGTAACAATTATTGTATCAATTCCTCTTGCCCCATATGAAGTATGCTGCAGAGCACGGTACTTTGTGTCGTTTTATATCTTGTTTTGCTGGAAGCTGGGCTGTATGTACCAAATGATTTTCATGTGTGAAGAGGCTGTCATCATTGTCATTTCTCACTAATATTAATTAGACCATACTGTTTGGTTTATCAGAAGAGTGGTGGAATTGTATGAACTCTGCTGTGCGAACATACTTTGTATACAGTTGTGTGGTTTGAATAGTAGTAGTAGTAGTAGTATCTTATTCATCCATCAAGTCGCATATGTGAGCGTTGGACATTTCAACCCAGAGGTACAAAAATAAGTATTATAAAACAACACACAACATCAAGTCAGCATATGAACAATATAATTTAACAGAAACAACAACAGTCCTCTCTCAACCCGTGCACGAGACGGCCACCTATAAGTGTGATGATACCAGAGGCTGTGTAATGCAATTTTGACCTCCTGATTATGAGCACATGTGCTCGAAACATGTAGAGGCATGAAATAAGCTTACTGTAAAACAAAAGTTTTGTGCATCAAGTTGGTTAATTACTGAGATAAATATACTGAGATGCATGGTCAGCAAAACGTCCAAAAAAAAAAAACAGTATTTGTTTAAGCAAATATGCATGACATGGACAATTTAATTTTGCCTTCTTCTTCACATGAATTCGTATTACTTAAAGACGTTATACCTGCCATTGAAACTGTTTAAATTAGATGTGATATATAAACTTTCCTTTGTAATACTATAAGATAGTTACCTTTCATTTATGACCGACAATTAATTGAATGGAATGAGTGAAGTAGTTATAATTAAACTACTTATGTTGGTGATTAAAATATTCATCTATAGTATAAAATGTATGTTGATGAAGAAAACCTAACAGAGCAGATTCAAATTGTTTGACATTATTAGTAAGGTCCTTTATCTGGGGAGGAAGTCCATTAAATAATTTTACTCCCATATAATAAGGTCCTTTCAAAAATTCTGTACCAGACACTCTGGTTCCTACACCCATTATAATTCTAGCAACCCTTTTCTGTAACCTAAAAATAAGTGGAATTCCCCATAGAATAATACCATATTTCAAAACAGAATGAAAGTAGGCTACAGCCTGGACACTTACCCAGCCTGCCTGCACCTAACTTCCAACCAACAGAAACCCAAGAACCGGACGGCCCGTGTAGTAATCAGCACTGTAGTCGTGAGCTCCTGATGATGGGCATAACAGTGCCTGAAACATGTTGAGCTTATCATAAGGATAATAAAACAATAAATAGCATATAGTTGGTTCTTATTCTTCAGTTATCACAATGATGCGCAGTCCAGTACACATCAAATTAGGACTATTGTTAGTTAAAAATTGCATAAAACTAGTTTCTTCAAATCTGAATGACAGAAGAATGGCTCAGTTAACCAGTTATTTATTTTGGTAAACATTACTCTACTGGCTTTGAAAAACTCAGAATATTTTGGGTTGATGACAATTAGATTTATATCATCGGCTAACAAAATTATTTTGGTTTTATTATTGTTATCTATATTATGTGTGCATTTTGATAAATCATTAATGTAGAGAAGGAGAAGTAATGAGCCGCATATGGAGCCCTGTGGGACACCATGCTTTTATAACTCCCCAACTAGATTTATGTTGATCATCATCTAATATTACCCTCTGGTATCTATTTTCTAAATAAGATTTAATTAATTTATATGCATTATTCCTAAAACCATACAATTGCTGTCTAGACAATGAAATGCCATGGTTAACACAGTCAGAAGCTTTTCTAAGGTCACAAAATATACCCCCTACTAAATTTAAGGCATTTAGGATTTCAGAAATTAGTTATAAGCAGCTGATTCTGTTGACATATTTATCTAAAACCATATTCTTCATCCAGCAGGATATTATTGTTATTTATGTATGCAATGAGTCTTGAACATATATACTCTCTTCAAAGATTTTAAAAAATGATGTTAGAAGTGAGATAGATCTATAATTAAACATATTTATAACATCACCCCCCCCCCCTTGTTTAGCAGTTTTATCTCCAAAAACTTCAAACAAGAAGGAGCGGTTCCTCTTGATAATACTGTATTGCAAATGTAATTAATGGGGGAGCTAATAAAAGGAGCACTAAATGTTAAAACTTTTTTTGAAATTTCATCATATTTGTGTGACTTTTTCCCATGTATTGATTTAATAATATTTACTATTTCCTGAGTTGATGTGTTTTTGAATTTTGTATTTGGGAATGAACTTTTAGTTTGTCAGTATTATTATAGTTTTTTAAGTTTAAGTAAATTTTGTCAACTATAGAGAGAAAAAAATTTGTTAAAGGAATCAGCAATTTTTGGTGGCACATACTTTCATTATTTCCCTTAAAACAACAGATACCATCTTCACACTTATTTTGTTTGCTTATTTCTGTTTTATAATTTTCCACATTGTTTTCTTTATTGTTTGAAGTAAGTATTTGGTTATTATATCAGTGTGTTGTTAGATATGACATTGTTACCAACGTTAAAAATTACTATATGGAAAGTTAAGGGGAGTTGTTATACTGCTGCAGAGTGGCTCTAAATTCAAGCTATCCATGGCAGAGTGAGACCAATATATATTTGCCAGGTGGAGCTACTAGTGTAGCTCATCAGTTCCTGCGCTGTGTGCTTCATCAACTTGCACCGAATGGAATTTTTGTGCAGATGTTCCAGACTCATGCTGATGGTAAGACCCACATAAAACATTTTCTTATTTTCATTGTTACACCGTGCATGTTGTTGAATTACTCAATTATTATACCAACTAAAACTAAACTCTGTGGCCTTAGTCCGCACGCGAACTATACCGACAGAGTGGCTGCCGCCGGTCAGCGAAGTTAGTGCCAAATTTTGCGGATAGAGGGGTGTCACGTGGTCAGCGCAACGGGTCCCCACAGCCGTTAATCTCTGTTTTCTAGACCTGGAGCCGCTACT
>Ga0123352_10021032_pt1 | contig 10398 bp, 4 predicted proteins | sample TergutLab28metaG_FD_89700 | JGI IMG/M metagenome (GOLD analysis project Ga0123352, IMG submission 89700) | Labiotermes labralis P1 segment gut microbial communities from Petit-Saut dam, French Guiana - Lab288 P1 | ecosystem: Host-associated > Arthropoda: Insects > Digestive system > Gut ... | reverse complement strand
GTCTTCCCCTTTTTCTTCTCCTGTTTGGTACCCAATCCAACATCCTTTTGGGCCACCGTTCTTCGGTCATTCTTTGGACGTGTCCATACCATATGAGTCTTTTCATGTTGATTGTGTCCATAAGGTCTTTATTTCTATGTACTCTTCTTCTTATCTCGTCATTCCGTACATGTTCCAGTCTTGATAAGCCGCACGCTCTCCTCGAGAAGTCCATCTCTAAGGCTTTCAGTCTATATTCTATATTGTTGATGTCCGTTCGTGTCTTTCACTACGTAAGTGATCACGGTGTGTCACAAAAGCAAAGGCCTTCACTTAGGCTTATGAAACTTTACAGATTACGTCAAGAGGTCTATTGATTAGGGTTTTGAAGTTTACATATTATATTAGATGTGAAATCTTGTAATCTGGTAGCCAATTGCCAACAGCTCATACTAAGCTGCAGCCTCCAACCCTAAAGACAGAGACACTGGATTTCTTCGAAACATTGCTAACTATCTAGCACACTACAAGGCGTCACGTCGTAGACAAGGGCTGCCGAACTTACGGCACGCGTGCTCAAAATGTCACACGGCATTCACTGCTGTCCCCATATTTTTTTTTCCTTTCTTCTGGCCATTGTCTCGTATTGTGAAGAATATGTATACATACACAGACATATGTACATGACTGAGTAGAGATTGTGTGTGAATTACCGTTGCTACCAAATAATACTACGAGTGAAACTTTTTTACACAAACCCTAAGAGGTGTGAAGTGTTGATTGGATATTTATAATCGGACTATCGGCCTGGTGGTGACTGAGCGAATACGTGACATTGGACAAAACGTTTTACAGTCTTTTCAAACAGAAGTAATAGCAGCTCCAGCTACTTCAAATTTTTTTCTTTATCGCACTCCTCGAGGAGGCCTTTTTTAAGAAGTATAATATAATTATACTAGATATTAATTATGCAATACAATTATAACATGCATGAATTAGAATGCGTTAGTAATAATTGTAGAAGGTTCCAAGATCGTGTTTTTCTTGCCAAAATTCCCATTTGCACGCGAAAGATTTTATTATAAATTTATGAATAATTTGGGCACGTGCGCTCAAAAAGGTTAGCCAGCCCTGTAATAGGCAGTAATTTTTATAAACACTGCAGCAATAACCTCAGATCTCACCAGTATCAATCATGATATGGATTTCACAAAGGTTACTACGTTCCATGTCTCATCAATCAGCAGAGGAATAAATTGTTGCCTGTAGGCCCAACTAAATATCTCTGTAATTTCTGGAACCTCGGCCTGAGCCTGAGCCTAAAGAGAGTATACTGAGAGACGCTCTCTTTTAAGGTGGCATGAAGGGGTTTGAAGTCATTATTGGAATGAGCAGCTAGCGGCAACTAGACAAGAAACTGTAAGCTGTCAGCCAACCTGTATAACATATACCATTGCTGTGTGTACAGTGAAAAGCTCCTGATGATGGACAGAAGAACTGTCTGAAACATGTAGAGTTTTATTCCAAAAATAAATTTAAGAAGTTCCTGCATCTAGTTAGTTTTATTATAAGAAGGCCTGAAGAAGATAACGAACTCCGGTTGTTGTAGCCAGTGCATCGTCCGAATTTAGACACGTTACTGACCAGATAACGCAGACTACTGAGGTTCTTTATCTCAGTATTTAACCAACTTGTTGCACAAAATTTGTTTCGCAATATGTTTTATTTCATGCCTCTACATGTTTCGAGCACATGTGCTCATCATCAGGAGGTCAAATTGCATTACACAGCCTCTGGTATCATCACACTGAATGGTCTAAAATTACTAAAATACAATTCTATAAATATGAGCAAATATTAGTAAAATTTATGTGTGAATTTTTCGGGTAAGATTACTGTGTATTACTTACTATAAACATACTATGGCATGTAGAGGTTATGTTTATCCAGTTATTAAACTTATCAGAAAGGTACTATGTCTATTTACATTTATGTCTGCTTAGTCTATCTAGTAATAAAATCGTATAAATTGCCGATTAGTTGTTGTATCTATAAGGTTATGTTTGTCCGGGTTTTAGAATTGTTAAAAATACGATGTCAGTTTACATTATCTATCTAAAAAAGTTGTGTTTATCTAGTTATTAAGATTGTGCGGTGTGTATTTACTTTACATTAATTGTTGAATCTACATAAAATGTAACTTGACTGTTGTTAAAACGTGCTTACCGTGTAGGTGGCCTTCTCATGCACGGGTTGAGAGAGGACTGGTTGGAATGCGTGGGATTGTGGGTTAGGCATCAAGTGGGTTATGACATGTAGTATTTCAATGAAGGAGGTCAACTTTGACCTTCCGATTTGTAGCACAGCACCTTAAACACTGTGCTACTGCAGTACCACCAATCTTTGTTTGTCGCCGGATATTATTACGTTAATAAAATTACAGAGGGCGAAAAGGCGGGGCATGTAACATGTATGGTGCACAGTAAAATCGCACGCACACGCTTGATCCTACGAACTGAAAAATAAGACTAGACACTTGCATTCATAGTATATACTTTGCATTAAGCCACGAGGATACGTTCCGTTTTATATTTGTGGCCCACTGCCACACACTCTTTCAGCACTATAAACCTGACTTAATGAGTGCATCGTGAAATTTAATGGTAAAGGTAAAGGTACAGTTGTTACTGCGCACGCCATGAGGGCATGTGGGGGAATGAAGGTACAGCTCCACTCATTGTTCAACTATGCTCTAAATGGAGGTGAGTGGTTAGCTTCACAACGCGGCCGCTTTTCTGCCGGTGAAAGCTTGTCGGAAACGTACTGAATAGGAAGCTGGCCGGGCTCCAGTGAAGGTCTCTATGCATCGGAACACAGAAGAAGGTTCTGACCCTGCCGACAATCCAACCGTGATCCCTCAGACGTCCAGCGCTTAGTTTAGTAAATTTACTGATTCAGGTTTCCCGACACCAAATCAACCCCTTCAAATATTATAACTTTTTCGTTTTTTCTTATTAAGTAACCTATAGATCCTATTTGTTTTTATAAATTCCAGATTAATTACTAAAATCTAACACGAAATGTTTGTATGGTTGTAGTACCTCTCTAGTCAAATAGAGAAAAACTAACTTGAATTTAAAATAGTGACGGTCACAAGTGACAAGGCAGCTAACAACATCCCAAAAGCCGTCATCTGGCTGTCGTCAGAGTATGGTAGTGGGTCAGTGAGATACCCCTGTGTGCTCTGTATCATGTACTGTATAAGGGCACTGGAATGCCGCGGGCAGCACTGCATACGTAACCGGTCCCTAAATTTTTAAACATTGTCCGGTACCCTATTTCTTCGTGAACTATAAATTAAGATCCTCTTCTGTGCCCCCAGCACGCGTCTTTTCTGACTGTTTAAGTATTTATAAATCACGCCTATAGATTATCAATTCAGGATTTGCCTTTAGAATATTTTTTTTCTTGTGGCGCTGCGGCCCAACGCGGGCCATGGCCTCATTCTTGAGGTTTCTAGATCACACACAACGACTCATCACAGTCGGTAGGACTCCTCTGGACGAGCGATCAGCCCGACGCAGAGACATCTACCTGACAACACACACCACTCAACAACAAACATCCATGCCTCCTGTGTGATTCGAACCCACAATCTCTGTAGGCGAGCGGCTGCAGACCTACGCCTTAGACCGGGCGGCCACTGGGACCGAACTTTGGAATAATTAACAATTTTGTTAATTTATGTGAGGGATTATTCTACAGTTTTAGACATGAAGGCCAAAAATTCAATTTTATTGGTGTGATTTCGCGAATTAATAAGAAGAATAAGAAACTAAACCAATTTTAAAATTTAATAAATTTAGCGTAACATACATCTTTTTGCGTTAAATTGAAATAAACAAAACAGAAAACCATGCTGACTATATCACAACGCCGGAAAGTTACAAGAATATTATCTTGTTAAAAACATCGGATTTCCTAACGTAACCACGGAAACCAATCTTATTCAGCAACCTTCATTTTGGGAATAATTTCCTCTCGCTGTACGAACAGAAAATATATTTCTGTGTGTGTAGTCTTCTAAGCGGGCCTTCAGTCCGCTTGTTACAAGCAGTTTGCTCTGCAGGTTACAGGTAAAAATACTAAATTACCTGCATTTTTGTTGCAAGTCTAATGAAGAGAAATCTTTTGTAGCAGAGTTTATTGTAGTTATATATTCTAGTTCTACAATTTACTCCACATATATAAACTGTTTTTCCACAATAGAATTTTTGCTTCGGAACTGGAAGTCCTGCAACAGATCGTAGAGCCAAACAAAATACTGAGAATTTTCGTTGGCTTATTCAGTACGCTGTTTTTAGTTTAAGATATTGTCTACAAATATATTCATTCTCCAAGCCATCCCAAATATAATGCCAGCGTCTGCTGCAATGGTAGAATGATCTCATTGATTTGTTTTTATTTATAGATTATTTGGTGGACCGGTAGCTCAGTCGGTATAGCGACTGACTACGGGTTGGACGGTCCGGGATCGAATCCAGGTGGGGACGAGATTTTCCGCCAGTCCAGAAAGGCCCTGGAGGCCCACCCAGCCTCCTGTAAAATGGGTACCGGGTCTTTCCTGGGGGTAAAGTGCGTCCGGGGCGTGCTGCTGACCACTCACCCCCTTCTAGTGCCGCGGTCATGGAAGAGTAGAGCTATACCTCTACCCACCCTCTGAGCCACACCGGGCCTGTAACGGGAACAATTTAACTGTTTATTTATAGATTATTTAACGATGCTGTCAGTATCTGAGACTACTTAACGTAATCGAATAACTGGTTGATAATGATTCGGAAGGGATGTGTAAGCCTTAATTTCAGTCCCTGAAGGCACTGAGGAAAATCACGAAACGCTTCAATCAGGAAAGCTAGTGTTTCAATGGAAATTCGAAAGGGTCACCTTCTGCAAATCAGTCAAATGCCTTACACTTTGCTCGGTAATCTATCATTAGCTCCTCGCTAGTTCTACAGTTCTTTCTTTCTTTCTTTTATGTCTGCTTTCTCGTACAGAATTTGCCGACTTGTTGCAGTCTGTACCTGAATTTAGCAACTGTAAGGAGTTCTCATTTCCTACGCTGGTTTGTAGGGTGACTTGGATGATAGATTGCCAGTCAGTCTAGAGAGGAAATTAGCTGAAAGGAAAAACAAGTAACAGGAGACGGGTTATTATCCTTGAATATTAACGTACGATGTCAAAAGCTATATCCAGTGAAGTGAGGAAAAGTGTAAAAATTTTCCGCGAGGGTGTAAAACCGTTCGAGATTTCAATCACATAACTCTCGAATAGTGAAATTGTTAGGTTGTTCTGTAATTGCGTTTTATTTGGAACAGTGGTTACTTTGCATATCAGTTTGGATCAGTCGGCAGCGTTTCTGACTTCATCACCAGAGATGCCGGATTAGAACTCGGCGGGAAGACGGGCTTTTTTGATTGAGGTATGTCGTCGTTTTCCTAAGTGCCTTCCTACGAATACCGGGATATGATCAGAAATTTGGCTATTACCACTTTCTTAGAGGTAATTTTTAATTAGTTTTCTACCAACCACGCTACAATTCGATCAACATAATCTGAGCTACTGCCAGGTTTGTTACATGTAGCTGGTATAACTGGAATCTGAAGAGCTTGTTTAGGTCAGGGTCACTTAGAAAGTTTCCAAGGAATTACTGAGGTACAAATTAGATTTAATGGGTGTACAGGGGTTAGATGAGACCAAGGGGACACTGCAAGAACAGGGGGTTTTATTTTTTCTATGGAAAATGAAAAGAAAATTACAAATTGGGAACAGGATTCTTCGTTCTCCACACAATAAATTCAGCAGTTAACAGGGTACGGTTTGTTAATGATAGGATATCATTAGTTATGAGAGGTCGCTGGAGTAATATCATTGTTTTGAATGTGCATGAACCAAGTCAGGAGAAAAATGATGATTCAGAAGAAGTTAGGAATAATTATAGGAGGTTTTCTATCATTTTCCTAAGTACCATGTGAAAATTCTGCAGGGAAATATTAATTTAAAAGTGGAGAGAGAGGATATATTCAAACCGACAATTGAATATGGGAGTCTGCATCAGGATAGTAATGATAATGGTGTTAGAATAGTAAACTTTGCCGCATCAAGTACCTAGTTGTTAAGAGCACAATGTTCCCTCACCAAAACTTTCATAAATAAACCTGGACGTCTCTTGATGGGAAGACTCAAACCAAATTGATCACATGTAGATAGATAGGAGGTGGCATTCGAGTATGCTCAAAGTACTATCTTTCAGGGGAGCTGACTGTGATACTGATCACTATCTGGTGGGTGTAAGAGTCATGGAAAGATTGGCAGTAAATAAAAAACAGCACAGAAGTTTGATGTGGAAAGATTTAATCTCAGGAAGCTAAATGAGCTGAATGTTAGGAAACTATCAGATTGAGAGCTGAAACAGGTTTGCAGCTATGGAGATCTTGTATGATAGCGAGGACCTACATAGGGTTTACTAAAACATTAAATAGTATATAAAAACCTCAGCTAAAGAGGTTCTAGGTCTGTATGAATTGAAACAGCATAAACTATGGTTTGACGAAGAATGTTCACGATTTTTAGTATAAAGAAGTAGGCTAAAATGCATTGGTTACAGGATAAAAACCAAATCAATGTAGATAATCGAAACAATGTAAGACGTGAAACTAGTAGATGTTATATAAATAAAAATAAGGAATATCTGAAAGTCAAATTAATGAACTTGACACTAACAGCAAAATCAGAAATATCAGGGAATTGTATGGGGGCATCAGTGACGTTAAGAATGGTTACCAGGTTAGAACTAATGCAGTAAAGGATGAGAATGGTGATCTGGTTGCAAACTGCCTCAGTATTTTGGCTAGGTGAAGGCAACATTTCTCTCAGCTATAGAACGTACGTGGGATTAATGATGTTAGTCAGACATAAATGAATACAGCAGAACCACGAGTGTGTGTGCGAAATGCCTTTGACTTTTAGATAGCTATTTAAAAGTTAAAAAGACACAAAATACAAGGTATTGATCAAATTCCAACAAATGATTAGAGCAGGATGATGGACTATTCGTTTTGAGGTCCACAAGCTTATTAATTCTATTTGGAGTAAGAAGGATTGGCCTGAGCAGTGGAAGGAGTCGATGATTGCACCTACTTGTAGGAAGAGTGATAAAACAGATTGTAGAAACATATCACTTTGTCAACTACATATAAAATTTTTCCAACATCCTGCTGTCAAGTTTAACTCCATATGCAGGCTAAATTATTGGGGATCATCAGGATGGATTTCGAAGTAACAGGTCAACTACTTATCATATTGTTTGCACTCGTAAAATACTTGAGAAAAAATGAGAACACAATTAGACAGTGCTTCAGATATTTACAGATTTCCAGAGAAAGCCTACGATTAAAGGAGGATGAAGTCTTGAATAATGTTCTCATTGACTTTAGTAGCCCCAAGAAACAAATAAGATTAATAAAAACTGTCTACATGAACGTAATATAATATTAAATAGTGTACGTCATCACAACGATGGGATCCCAACGTGTGCATAGCATCTTGTGATTCAATTGACAAAATAGGCCTGAAGATTACTGAACAATAGTCGAAACATGTGGTCTATGCAATTTCCTTGTGTAATAAAGTAGTTGTGCTGACGTACACTATTTAATATTATATTACGTTTATGAGCACTCCGTGATGCCTCCGTTAAAAAAAAAAGTCTACATGAAACCTGCACCAGAGTGCGGGTAGGCAAACATCTGACATGTTCCGTATTAAGAGTGGTTTGAAACAAGCAGATTATTTATCACGATTGTTCGTAAACTTTGCTTTAGAATACGCCGTTAAGAGGGTTCAGATAAAGTAAGTAAGTAAGTAAGTAATCAAGTAAGTAAGCAATCAAGTAAGTAAGAAATCAAGTAAGTAAGAAATCAAGTAAGTAAGCAATCAAGTAAGTAAGTAATCAAGTAAGTTATTAAGTAAGTTATTAAGCAAGTAATTAAGTAAGTAAATAATTAATTAATAATTGAGTAAGTAATAAATAAATAAGTAATAAGTAAGTAATAAGCAATTAAGTAATAAGTAGTAAGTGATTAAGTAATAAGTAAGTGATAAGTAAGTAAGTAAGTAAGTAAGTAAGTAAGTAAGTAAGTAAGTAATAAGTAAGCAAGTGATAAGTAAGTAAGTGATGAGTAAGTAAAGGATAAGTAATTGATAAGTAAGTAATAAGTAAGTAAGTAAGTAAGTGAGTTATAAGTAAGTGATAAGTAAGTAAGTGATAAGTATGTAAGTAATAAGTAAGTGAGTGATAAGTAAGCGATAAGTAAGTAAGTAACAAGTAATTATGTAATTAATTAAGTAAGTGAGTAAGTTTATTTAGTACGATTTTTACGTGAGGCAGAATCGAACCGGACGTATGTCCTCCGACTGCGCATGCGCACACTAGCACATCTGTGATGCCGTCTTCAGAGTTCTAACTTTTGTATTTTTTTTGAGTACTCTATTAGAGTATATGTGTAAACAAATAAATATAATACGAAGCTGTTTAGTGAAAATAATGTAAAATTAATTGAACTTTTGTGTATTAAAAAGGCATTCTAGAATAGATCAGTATTGTCGGCACAAGAGACAACAAAATCGTATTTTGTTTCCAGTCAACACAACAATATATTATTTTATTTTATTTTTTTTTTTACCTTGATGACTACACGTTTCGGTCATTCGACCATCTTCAGATCACATTGAGAGAACTCAGCGTATACGGAAAATTCACAAAACCTTGGCCTCACAACATGTAGAATAACTTGTGACTCAACATATACGTATATTTACAGACATACATAATCCAAATTAATTAGGAAAGCTTTTAAATGTATAAGTTAATTTTATTTCATCTTCCAACAATGTATTTATTATAAAAACTTTAATATATCACAGACTACAAAAACCAGTTTATCTCGTAACACCGTTTTAATATATTTCAATACATTTATTAGTCACATGGGATCACACGAACATTACTTGCACTACATGTTGCCTTATTCTACAGTTTTGTAAAGGTGACCTGAAGATGGTCGAATGACCGTAACATGTAGTCATCGAGGTAAAAAAATATGAAATAAAATAATGTATTGTTGTGTTGACTGGAACCAAAATACTATTTTGATGTATCTAAGTTTAATAACACAACGGGATGTCCTCTATACAAATTGTTAGTATGGTTGGATTAGATGGTTGTTCCAGCAAGTGTGGGCCTGTGTTATGAGATAATTGTTCGTTTCCTTTTGATTGTGCTTTTACTTCGTTGGGAATGAAAATGTTTCATTACTCGTTATTTGCCAATACACCGTCTTTACGAATAAACACACAATTAAACATCCTAATATAGAAATAGTGATTTTAAGAGTGCCTTCTGCTTGGATACCTCTCTATCGTCTAGTAGAAGTTTATCGACGTGCTGAAGGTACTTACCGCCTCCATCCTTAGGGTGACAGAGTGAGTTGCGCGGGAAAGCCATTGTAAGATACGGACAGGATAAAGGAACACAATTCCACGAGCGAGCCAATGAGAGATCTTTTGATCAGGAGGGAATGGACCAAAACAATCAGGGAAAAGACAGGAAAGAATAACATGTTGACGAGGAAAAAGACGTATTATAGTGCTGCGTGTCGTAAAGTTTCTTCTGTTTATTGACAACCAAACCATCGTGCTATTTCTACAGATAATATGCTGGCGACTCTCTCGTAACTTGAATTGATAGCAAATGATTCGAAGAAGTAACTGTGCTAATTAATTTTTTGAGTGTCTGTAGAATGAAACAGTTATTAGTATTATTATGTAAAGAATCGCAAGTGATGAAGTTCATCCTCTGTCGAATAACATTACAAAGACAATAATGTATATATAAATAAAATTCTCAACAAGAAGTGTTTATCTTCTACTGCGAGATTAGTTATAGCATGCCAACTAGTTTACATTTTATATTACATAACCCTTTTCTGATCTCTTATTTTGACAACCCTAGTCTGTGAAATAATATCCTAGCTACTTGTCTATGTATTTCTAAAGTGTAACGAGTGATATTTGTAGATAACCCAGTACCGTTGACACGACCTATCGACCTTGGAAAATTGTGTTTCCATAGGGATTTAAGAAGGAGAAAACCGAAGTAACCTAATATGCAACAGGTTAATTCGTTTCTAAATTAGAATGACACATATATGATTTTTTGTTTGTGTTATACTTAGGGATGACCGCCTCTATGGTCTAGTGGTCAGAGTTTCTGGCTACAGACACAGAGGTCCCGGGTTCGATCCCCGGCGCTACCAGATTTTCTGAGTAGTAGTGGGTCTGGAACGGGGTCCACTCAGCCTC
>Ga0123352_10021031_pt1 | contig 10398 bp, 4 predicted proteins | sample TergutLab28metaG_FD_89700 | JGI IMG/M metagenome (GOLD analysis project Ga0123352, IMG submission 89700) | Labiotermes labralis P1 segment gut microbial communities from Petit-Saut dam, French Guiana - Lab288 P1 | ecosystem: Host-associated > Arthropoda: Insects > Digestive system > Gut ... | reverse complement strand
TGTTAATGGGATGACTATAGTTTTCCATTTCTTCATGTTTTTTTTGACGATTTTTAAATAATCGGACATTCCCCCCCCCCCCACTTCAGGTAATTTTTATACCTCACCTTGTTGATTAATCAAAGAACATGACTGGTGGGTTATTGACAAGCTCCAGGGCAATTGAAAGGCGTTTCCGCTGTCCCCCAGAGAGGTTCATAGTTCGAGTATCACAACACTCCACAATTCCAAGTGTCTCCATGATTTCTTCAACCTGGAATAACATGCAAATTCCTATCTTTACGACCATTTAAATGGTGTTCAACAGCAAAGCTGTGTGTCACTGAATACCTGGAGCAATTCTTTAAATTGCAGAAGTACCTGGACTTGAAGGGCTAATTAATTGCCATAAAATAAAAGACTACCTGGAAAAAGTGAAGATATGCTTATGGGTCATTCACAGTTCTTATTAAAGTACAGAGGGGAACACATTCTTCAGTTGACGCAATGTTGTAAACAGGAAATACAGACCACCATTCTGATGCAGTACCAACAACTGTTGTATTAATTCATGTCTAGCAAACATAAAAGTTACCAAGGCTAATGATAGCTAAAGAGGTGGTTACCTACTTGCAAGCAGTTTTTGTCAAAAGTGTGGGAACAATAACTGTTAGCAGTGTGTTCTACATTAATTATTACAAGTATTCTGTGACCATAAAATTTAAAACAACAGAAATAATGTATATACCTATAAAGGTAAAAATGTCTCTGTGCACATGATGAAAGCATAAGGGAGATGGGAGGTATAGCTCTACAAAATGAAATTCAAAATTAAACGCAACATAAAATCAAAAGAAAAATTTAAAATACACTACATTACAGTACATTCTATAAGTGAATAAATCTGGCACATGTGTGTTTAAGATCAGTGAGAGGAGTAACAGGAATGTGAAGTCACTTTCAGCAGTACAATAAATAACTGATTTATTCTAATACTGTCCTGGAACTGAATAATAAACATTTCTTGAACTGCTACTCTTAATTTAGTTAAGAAATTTATATTTATTGCCACTACCCTGAAGCAATTAAGGTTACTGACCATTTTTTATATAATTATTACCTACTGTTTCATCATGATTTTGTCATGAACATCATTTTCATGATACCTTTTACATTTGTTTTGGACCAGCAAAATGATCAGCCATCTCACCACACAAGTAAAATTCAGATAGTTCAGAAAATGAGTTATGCAATGTGCAGTGCAATTTCTGTCACATACTGGAAATCTGCTGATCAAATCTGTATGCTCTGTCTTGAATGTCCGAAGTTCTTTCACTAAGAGCTGATCCAGATGCTGAATTCAGCTGACCAACTCCATGGAGCAGAGTCCTGCTTGAGAAGCTAATGAGTTCTCAGATGGTCAAGAAGCCCCCATATTTTGTGGGAAATAAAGGTTCATTATTCTGCTGACAAGAGCTCACCACTTGTCTGTGTATGAATCCATTCCATTCCATCATTCTTGTCATTTTAAGATCAATTTTAACAATGAAGCCCAACATATGCCGCAGCCTTCTTGTGGTCTCTTTCTTTCAGGTTTCCCCAACAAAATTTTGTTTGTATTTCTGTTCTTCCCACATGACTACTACATGCCCAATCTATCTCCTCATCCTTTATTTGATTACCCTAATAACATTTTATAAGAAGTACTTGATCATGAAGCTCTTCATTATGCAATTTCTCCAGTCTCGTGTCCCTTTCTCCCTCTTCTGTCCAACAGCACCCTGTTATTGAACACCCTCAGCCTGTGTTCCTCCATCAGTGTGAGAGACCAAGTTTCACAGCCATATAAAATAGCAGGCAAAATTCTTTGTCTGTATATTTTATCTCTATCCTTGTAGATAGCAAATGGGAAGACAGAGGGTTCTGACAGCAGATATTCTCTCAATTTAATCTGTTCGTAATTTCTTAATGCAGGCAGTTTTGATTTCTGAGTGCTTTTCCCAAATACCTGAACTTTCTTTATTTTCAAAGGTTTACAAGACTTATCAGCCATTCAAAATTCATATCAATGTCTGTTAAGACTGTGTTCAACAATTTTAAATTTAGAGAAAGGTTAGCAAATCAGAATGATTTTGTAATATGTACAAATGACTGAACCTCAGAGCTTGTGTGTTTCATAGAGGGAGGGGAATAATTCCAATCCACCCTCCCTCCCCCACTGCCAATATATTCCACATGAATTGGAGAGATTCTTAGTATCATCTAAGTAAAATAAAATGGGCATCAGATTTTGGAATTGCAATGTCAGCAGTTGTTGTGAATGCACATCAAAGTTTAATGTTTCCTGTTATTTTCTATGGATATGAAACTTCGACTCTCATTCTGAGAAAAGGAAAGAGAATGATGGTGTCTGAGAACACAGCATTCAGATAAGTATCAGGATTTAAAAGCATACAGCAGGAGACTGGAGAGAACTGCAAAATAAGATGCTTCATAAATAGCAACTTTGCAAATAATATTAGGAGCTCTAAGTCAAGGAGGATGAGAAGGCATGTACAGGACAGGTGAAAAATGCACATAGAATTTGAACATTTGAAGGAAGTGACCACTTGGAATGAAATGGATCTGGAGTAAATAAAGTGTGAGGGTGCTGCTTCGATTCATCTTATTCTGAACTGTGAATAGGAAGCAAGCTTTTGTGGGTACAGTAATGAATCTTTAGGTTCCATAAGCTTTTGTGGCTACTGTAGTGAATCTTTAGGTTCCATACATTTTTGTGGGAACCGTAATGAATCTTTAGGTTCCATAAGCTTTTGTGGGAACAGTAATGAATCTTTAGGTTCTGTAAGCGTTTGTAGGCACACAGTAATAAATCTTTAGGTTCTATAAAAGGTGGAAATTTCTTGACCAGCTAAGCAGCTATAATATTCTCAAGTAGGACTCTGCTCCCTGGAGTTGGTCAGTTGCTCTGCCAATTATTCACTCTTTTATCTATGCAAAATAATATTTACCCCTACATACTCCTAAAAGCAAGATAGAGAGTTTTATGATCTATAGATCTTACTTACAATAATGCGTTTGGCACTACTAGAAGTATGTTTGCCAAGTTTGAGATTAGCTGAGACTGTCATTGCTTCAAGGACAGTGAGATGAGGCATCAGCTGGTCATCCTGCATGATGTAACATGACATCTTCCTGAAATGCCGCAGCTTGCGTTCCTTCCCATTTATAAGCAATGTTCCACTAAGATGTGATGTTCTGTGGAATAGAAAACCACAACATTACAAATCTCCATAATCTGAGTGATACATTTTGACACAGGTTATCCACGCAACTATAAACATAATTGGGTGATCTGAGTAATTCTCAATGGAAAGGACAAGTATTAATTTATTCAAGGAATCTACATTTCTTACAAAGGGCTTCCAACAGACCTAGTGTTGGGCCTGTGCAATAATATTCACATTTTCAGAACTGCCAAAAACCAATGTCCCAGTAAAAATAGTGCTATCTGTTTCTTGGTTCACCTAGACATGTTACAGTCCTAGATCATTCAGTCTCTAAGAAGAAGTAATGTGAACAGTATAAGATATGATGTTTCTCATTGTGTAACTTTCACCATTTTCCTGTTAATTCATCTTCCTTAAGTCTAAGTATTCAGTACAATAATTTTTTAGTGTAAAATATCCTTAATTTCTGTTCTCTCACAGTGAAAAAATAAGTTTTATGTCCATTTCGAGTACTTAATGCAACCACATACTTATACACTTCAGCTTTTAGATTATTGCAGTGAAAGTGTGAAGACTTTACTCACTTGTAGCCAGCCAGTACATTCATGAGAGTGCTCTTTCCAGCTCCTGATGGTCCCATGATTGCAGTCAGCTCTCCTGACCGGACCTGCCCACTTATATTCTTAAGGATAGTTTTGTAACCTGGAACACAAATTGAAGTCCTTTCACTGGTCAGCATTAAGACTGGAAGAAAATAAGACTCCTGTGTTTATGCACCAGGTTTAGAATCTCATCATCAGGTCAACATAAATAAGGAACTTCACTTACTAGCTGCCGTTATTTGTGGACAAATATTCCCCAGTTTACAGTGACACAAAAGGATGAGTTCCAAAGGAAATGACATTGTTGGGTGCATAGTTACTAAGTTACTCGGTAATTAGCAGACTTCATGGAGCAGAGTCCTTCTTGAGAAGCTAACTGTTCCTCTGCTTTTGAAAAAAATATGTTGTGTATTTTGAAACCTCAAGTGACAATACCATGTTCACAAGGGGCCACTACAGGACCTTATACTGAGCCAGAAAAATCCTTTTTTTTTTTTGCAGTGAAATTTTAATGTTGTGCTCTGGCATGTTACTAGCTAAGTGCAGTAAATTATTTATACATCCAGCTGCAAACATAATTATTAGTCTTGTCATTGATATGTTTTTATACTCTTTCACTTAATAAGAAGCCTTTAGACATTATAACAAAGTTACATATCCTAATAGAAATTTAAACATTTTTAAATTACCTCGCTTTCTTCCTTCAGAGACAGAGTATGCTATATTTGTGAACTGAATGTCCACTGGAGGCCGTTTCGGAAGTTGGCTCAACTCAATGGGTTTCTTGTGATTAATGGCAGCATTATGGCTGGAAAATCCCATAGATGGCAGTGTACAGCTCTTGTTAGGGACCTTCTTAACCAAATGACCTCCACTGCTGGCTGCATTGGAGGTTGTGACGAGATTCGGACTACTGGAATATGTGCAACACCAACAGTGAATGTGTCTGTCCTGTACAAGTTACACCTGAATAATTGTCACATGGTTGACACAAGACAATGAATGCTTATTCTTAATGGCAAAGCTTCATTGTCTACAGTGCTGCCAACACTATTCTCACTAGTGATACTCATGTTGTCTCCAGCATTAATTTCTGAGAACTCACTCTAATACTTGTGTAAAGAAAACTTCCTAAATTCACATTGTCTCTTATGACCTCTTCAATTTCTGGTAATGTATTTCGTTTCAAAACACGTTATGGGCAAACATAGATAACATCCAGACAGATGCAGTCAGGGATGCCAATTTTAAAAAATGTTAGTTATTTAAAATTCACAGAGATGGTACCTACACACAAATGTAGAATGAGTAAGAAATATGTTGTCAAAATATGTCATTTTAAATGGAATTAGAACATTTAGTTCAACGAAGTGTTTATAATTAAAATATTAAGAAAATTAAAGGAATTCTAATATGTGAAAATAGACTGAGGAACCTGAATGTATCAAACAAACCACACTGCAGATCTGTGGTTTATTCCTAGACACAGAGCAAACTTTGGTAGCAAATGCCAACCCCTTTTTATAAGGATCCTTCTACAAATAGAAGTTGTGTGAAACAGGCACTTGTAGTTCATTTTCAAGTAACTGTCACTTTTTCTGCAGTTTTCTTCACCACAGCATGCTGACAGCTGTGCCATTTCCACAGTCCCCAGCAGATTTTGAATCAAGCATTGCATACAAAAAGTTATTCATCATTACTGAGGCATCCAAACCATATAAATATATCCAGTATACACACAGTTTATTTGGTTATTCCAAAGAAGGGCTTACTGAAGATAATGTAGACTTTGGCCAGTTTACAGTGTTTTGAATGTTCCATTTTATTAGTAGATGCATATATCAAGTACCTGTTATCAAGTATGAATGAAATAGCATAATTTTATCTTTATATGAGATGTACATAAAATTTCTTACTTTAAGAAAAGAGCTTCTAGTTTACTCAAATTATGAATATAAATTTACAATAAATACAGATTTAATTTTTGGAAGTTTTTGCGTGACAAGAAGAAAAATGCATACCACTTGATGCTATTTGTAGGATGCAGGAGTGGAACACTTAACACAAATGCATTAAGAACACAGCTATGGAGGAACTTGGGAAATGCCGAAAATGGTGCAAGGAAGAATTAGTGCAGTCTTGGAGGGCTAAATCTGATGACAAAAATTTCATGACATGTTACTCTGAAATCTTAAGGATTACCATCTTGGGCCATCTGTCTACATGCTGTCATAACCCAGAAGATAGGAAGTTCAAAACTCACCACCTAGGACACCTCAAATTTCACATTTGAGATCAGGCTGTCTAGTTAGAGAAGACAAGCCTTAGGAATATCTCAGATCTAGCTAACACAGAGTCCTACTAAGAAAGAAAAAATATTTTCTCAAAATTGATAGAGGAGATGAAATTCAGTGGGTGATATTTACATGAAAAAAAGTTACAGATGTAGAATTCAGACTGTGGTAGAACACTGGATGTTATGAATATTCTACAGATCATTTATTCATTGCTACAGTGTGGTCACCCCCCGCATCCTACTCAATAGGTACCAGGCCTTTCCCGGGGCTAAAGCAGCCAGGGTGTGGCACTGATTACCCACCGCCAGCTAGCAATGAAGTCAAAGAAAGAGCAAGCTATACCTCTACTCCTCCTCTGGGACTTCATGACCTGTTCTAGGGTGAACTTTTACATTGTGGTCATTTGAAATAGTCAAGTACATGAGATTATTACACCTTAAAAAAAAAGTAGACAGATTGGACTCTACATTCACTTATTCACTGTTGTGAGATTGTCATAATTGGGAATCTTCAATTTGTCTCTAATAGCACAAGTTCCTAGAAGAAATTACTACTTTAACCAGAGACTTTGAAAAGGGCTTACCAGCTGGGACTACTAACACAATACAGTGAAGACCAAGGTAATAAATTCTTCAAACAGAGCTGTGTGCATTGTGGTGTTGTAATTAAAGACATTCAAGAATAGTGGTTATGTGTAATGCAGATTCCACCAATGAATGAAAGAGCAAACAGTTTTAGATGCCTGCCTTCTGGGTTATGATGCCATGTAGATTGCCATATGGACAGTACTGTTTTGGAGCAACTTAACACTTCCATCTTCAGGGTAGTTCAGTTGGACAGAAAGTGACAGAAGCATATAGACATGTAAGAAGACACACTGCTTTGTACTGCTGCTATTTGGCATAATCTTACCTGAACATTATACCATTGTTAAGGCTGTCTGGTAGAGCGTGTGGGGAGAGGCCGTACCGTACAGTTCTCGGATGCAACATGCCACTATGCATTAGGTCCACTGTTCCCACTGTGCCATGATCAACTTTTCCCAAAATACCGTGGCTAGAGTCATATTTCGTTGTAAAATCCACACGAACACTCTTTAAGTCTCCCTCTGCCATTGTGTCATCACACAGGCTGTGTCACACACTGCTACTTTACCTGTAATAGAACATACATTTATTTTAAAAACTCTCCTCCATGTCAAAGAAGAGTCAGTTTTGCCATGTTGTATGTGATGACACAGGATACTTTGAAAATGAAGGCTCCAGTGGCAAATCTGCTTCTTGTCTTCATTCATTAGATTTTCTCTTGGTATACCAAACAGTCTGGCCACTACTTCCCCCAACAAAATTATCACACTGCCAAGCCTGCTGTATGTCAACTTGCAGTCCACGTGAACATTTCAGTTCTACTGTCCGATATAAAGAAGGCAAATCACACATATAGTAGACTTCCTCCTGATAAGTCAAAACAATCCCAGTGAAGATAAGCCCACTATAAAACAGCAGTTAAGCAGCAGAAGAGTTAAAAACAGTTATTTTATACAAGTTGAGCAGATTCAAGAGAAAATAAAACAATGGTTATATATGATTTGGGCAGGAAGCAGCCATAGTGAAGTTTAAGGCATATTATTGTGGCATTCTTCTTCAGTGACTGAGACCAATTGGCAGTCAAGTTAGCAGTACTTGATGTCAACTGAGCATGGAAATGGGAGTGCCAACTATAAACCATCAACCTTCCCATGGTTTGTCAGCTGCAGGTTCATATCCACTAAGTGCAAGGATCGACGGATCTGTTTACATCTATCAGCTACTTGAAGCCAATTTCATATTGTTCATCCCGTGCACTATAAATGATTAACAAATCCTTATAGTACCAACGAACACACAGTTCCACTATTATGTATTTCACTCACAATTAGCTCCTATATCTTTGAGGTGTGTCATCCCCGTTGTGTTAATTCAGTAACAAATCTCATTATGTATTACACATAGTCATAACACAACTATATTTTCAATGAGTAATATACAATTACAATGGGTACAACTACAAGATCTTGTCCCACCACCCCCTACACCCCTCAGATACCCCTCTTATTGTAGTTGCTCGACAAGTCTAAGGACAACCTGATGATGGCCAATACACAGGGTCGAAACATGTAGTTGTACCCATTGTAATTGTATATTAGCTCCTATACGTTTCTGCTTAACCACAATCTGTAATATTGGTATCAGCTCCCTGATGATGGCAGTTAAGCCAAAACATGTACGACCTAGTTAGGAATAAAGTACATAATAGTGGAACCGTGCATTTGTTGGCACTATAAAAATTTGTACAGCCAATATTTAGCCTGCACAGCATATCACATGGTGCAATCCTATTTTTTTAAAGGTGGGTCCAGAGACCGAATTATGGCCACATTAAATACCAAGTGAAAGATATTTCATTACTTGATCGTGGACGATTTAGTAATATCGGTAAAAGTACTACATGGAGTGGAAAAGTGCCACTGTCAAAGGAGGAGTAAATTCTGGATTTTAACATTCGCTTTTGTCTGCCAAAACGTCAAAATGTTACGTGGACTGACGGTGCTCTATCGTGACAACATGAGGGTGTAGTTGCATAACTGCTAGAAACTTTCGGGGGTTGATGCGATGTCAATTGCGGGTAATTTCAAATATGAATATGTTGTCGGAAACGTCACATTCATATCGAAATCGGCCTCGGTATAGGGGTTGGGAGCTAGACAACCTGCGAGCGCTGAATTCTGACGTTGGCGTCCCCCCCCCCCTAGATTTTTCGTTTCGTTTTCATAAATGTTATTAATTGTACATCGTGAGTATCATTTTTAACAGTATTAACAAGAGCTGTTCCAAAGTTGCGGCCACCAGCTGAATTGCAGGCACGCTTCATGTTCAGGTGCACCCTGAAAATCTCTGGCGTGTTCTGTTAGTTCCCCGCGCTGCTAGAATTCTAGCTAACAAATCCCCTTCTGTTTCCACAGGGGTGGAAACAGCAGGGGATTCTTGAGGTGCGCCCAACACGAGAAATACCAATTCCGATTTCGGTACGCCACAGAGTTTCGGGCCACATTTCCCTATCTCAAACTGTAACCCCAAAACTCCTGAAAAGCTTGTAAAATCGAATCCGTTATACCCTGCATATTCCTACACTAACGCCCAAAACTCCCAAGTCTAATAAATTAAAACAATTTTCCATACATAAGGCCAACATTTAAATGTCTGGTTGCTTGAAGGTTGTATAAACGCAGGATTCCTTTGATACGACATAGTGTCTCTCGATTTTAGTTCTAATTGGATATCTGATGCGCTGTGACGCAATACCGCAGCTGCATGGCTCAAGTTTATCAGATAAAATTAGAAACGAAGTAGAGCGCTGGAAACACGGAGAGAATGCGAGCTGTCAGAAGGACAGAGAACACAATGAGCATAACGACACTAACACAGGTGTTCTATGAGATAAGATCTCAGGCTGTCATAACGGTGTGTCCGGTGACAGTGGGTGTCGCACCTGTCACACCGTGCAGCCTACCAGGAGGATGTCGCCTGCTGGAGGGGCAAGCTGCTTCTATCTTCAGGGTCGAAATTCGACATCGAAGATGTACAGAGCGTGTTCTTCCGAAACGGTTGTCTCATGAAAGCATACACGATATCAGAGTCCAGAAAACACCACTATCATAGGATGGTGCAACAGCCCCTAGTGGGCCAGGGCCTCCTCATTGCCGAGGCTTCACGATCATATTCGGACACAGTCGGCAGGACTGCTCTGGGCGAGTGATCAACCCGACGCAAGGACCTCTACCTGATAATACACAACACTCACAAGAGAAGAGCATTCATGCCACCCCCTCACCCCCCACGAGGGATTCGAACCCGCAATCCCAGCAATACAGCGACCGCAGGCCCACACCTTAGATCGCATGGCCACTGCGATCGGCAAAGGACGGACTTTTACAGTTTAAAAAGATGTGATCGCAATGCTAATTGACCGTTCAAAATCCAATGCTTACTCTACACACCACAAGGTTAAAAATAATAAAAAAAAAACTCTACCTCTGTCATTCTCACCACACAATGTAATTACCAGTCACCAATGATTCACTGACGATACAGCAATTATTTCCCTACACAGAATTAACTCCGGGCGGGGGGGGGGGGGGCGGCTTTTGCGGCAACACAACGGCAAATGGGTGGCAGGTTTGAAGTTCGGACTTCGGGGGGGGCAAAGAGGACCTCCCCCCCTCCCCCCCCCGTCCCACCCACCACCGGGACC